>Ga0308157_10001489_pt1 | contig 47548 bp, 45 predicted proteins | sample PhyBR1_FD_201035 | JGI IMG/M metagenome (GOLD analysis project Ga0308157, IMG submission 201035) | Phyllosphere microbial communities from UC Gill Tract Community Farm, Albany, California, United States - DLSLB.R1 | ecosystem: Host-associated > Plants > Phyllosphere > Unclassified | place: USA... | reverse complement strand
AGCAGGTCGCTGACGAAGGCGTCCTTGTCTTTAAGCGCAGCAGGCTTTGTTTCTGCCCAGACGGGGTGGGTGGCCAGCGTGGCAACAAGGCCGAGCAAACACAGCTTTTTCATGAATATCCTTTTTCGGCTACTGCGCAGCATTAAACGCATGCTGTCGGCCAAAATGTGGGGAACGTCTATTGTTGTTCGGGTGTTGTTCAGATAAATGCAGCACACTCTGAACTCTTTTTCGCGCTGGGCATCTTTGTAGCTGATTGGCTCGATGCATTCCAGTGGTGGCGGATTATGCCCCAAGCGCGTGGTTTATAGGGTTAGTCGTCAAATTCCATCAAGATTGGGCAGGAGAAACACCATGCAAGCAGCACAGACTTACCGCTGGGGCTTCAAGGCCGCGGCTTTGCTATTGATCAGCACCGTGCTGAGCGGTTGCGGCATCAACAACATCCCGACCCTGGACGAACAGGCCAAGGCGGCCTGGGGCCAGGTGCAGAACCAGTATCAACGCCGTGCCGACCTGATCCCCAACCTGGTGGAAACGGTGAAGGCCTATGCCGCCCACGAACAGGAGACCCTCACCGCCGTGATCGAAGCGCGGGCCAAGGCCACCTCGATCCAGGTGGACGCCAGCACCCTCGACAACCCGGAAAAACTCAAGCAGTTCCAGCAAGCCCAGGATGGCTTGAGCGGCGCACTCAGCCGTTTGATGGTGGTGTCCGAGCGTTACCCGGACCTCAAGGCCAACCAGAATTTCCTGGCCTTGCAATCCCAGCTTGAAGGCACCGAGAACCGTATCGCCGTGGCCCGCCGTGATTTCATCCAGACCGTGCAGGCGTACAACACCGAAATCCGTACTTTCCCGGGCCGTCTGTGGCATAGCGTGATGTACAGCGACTTGCCGATCCGCGCCACGTTTGAAGCCACCAGCGCCGATGCCGACAAGGCGCCGCAGGTGAAATTCAAGTAACGCTGCCTTGAGGTGTCGATGCGTTTATTACGGATAGGCCTGGCGTTTTGGCTACTGGCCTGCATGGGCATGGCCCAGGCGGCCCTGACCTTCCCGGCACTGACCGGGCGGGTGGTGGACAACGCCCAGATGATCGACCCGGCAACGCGCCAGCAGCTCACTCAACAGTTGCAGGCGCTGGAGCAGACCTCCGGTGAGCAGCTTGTGGTGGTCACCGTGCCCGACCTGCAGGGCGTCCCGATTGAAGACTACGGTTATCAATTGGGGCGCGCATGGGGCATCGGCCAGAAGGGCAAGGACAACGGCGCGCTGTTGATCGTTGCCCGTGATGAGCGCCAATTGCGCATCGAAGTCGGTTACGGCCTGGAAGGCGTGCTGACGGATGCGCAGTCCTGGGTGATCATCAACCAGGTGATCCTGCCCAAGTTCAAGACCGGCAATTTCAGCCAGGGCATCAGCGACGGCGTGGCGGCGATGATCCAGGTGGTGGGCGGTGAACCCCTGGCGGTGCCCGCCCATGTGGCGGATGCGAATTTCGCCAAGGATAACCCCGGGTTTTCCATCGGCCTTTTTATCCTGCTGATCGGCGTGTTGTGGCTGTGCAATCGCATGGGCTTGCCGGTAGGCGCTATCCTGCTGGCCATTCTCAGCAGCAGCGGGCGTGGCGGTGGTGGGGGCGGCGGTGGCGGTGGTTTCCGTGGCGGCGGTGGTGGCTTCGGCGGTGGCGGGGCTTCAGGCGGCTGGTAATGACAATAACGAGAAAAGAGCATCTACAACCATGGCATTACTGACTGAACATGAGCAGCGCCAAGTCGCCGAAGCAATTGCCCGGGTCGAAAAAAACACCGACGCAGAGCTGGTGACCGTGCTGGCGGCGCGTGCCGACGACTACGCCTACATCCCGTTGCTGTGGGCCAGCCTGATCGCGTTGGTGGTGCCGGGCGTGGTGCATTATTTGTCGGGCTACCTGACCATGTACACCTTGCTGTTGGCGCAATGGGCGACGTTTATTGTGTTGTGCCTGGTGTTTCGCTTGCCCAAGGTCACCACCCGCCTGATTCCCCGCTCCGTACGCCACTGGCGCGCCTCGAACCTGGCGCGTCGGCAGTTTCTGGAGCAGAACCTGCACCACACGCTGGGCAGCACTGGCGTGCTGATATTCGTCAGCGAGGCGGAACGCTACGTGGAGATCCTCGTCGATGACGGCATTTCCAAACGCCTGGATGACAGCAGTTGGGACGCCATCGTCAAGACGTTCACCCAGCAGGTGAAACAGGGGCAGACGCTGGCCGGGTTTATTGCGTGCATCGAGGCGTGCGGCGAGTTGCTCAAGGTGCATGTGCCGGTGACGCAAACGCGCAATGAGCTGCCCAATCGCTTGGTGGTACTCGAATAACTGCTTTCTGTAGGAGCGAGCTGGCTCGCGAAAAACTCATCGGCGCCGCGTTCATTCAGGAAACCCGCGTTATCGTTGACGTTTTTCGCGAGCAAGCTCGCTCCTACACAGGGCAGCGTCCTTTTTCGGTTCGATTGACCATTGGTCAAATAACCCCGTGCCCTGAACCCCTATCCCCCCTAAAATGCCCGGCATTCTTTGCCCGAGGCGTTTTTGTTCATGTCCGTCACCGCTCAACCGGCCAACCCTGCGCCGGATCATCACGCCCAGTTCATCCAATTGCTGAGCGCAAGCCTTGCGCAAAACGCCTTTATCAAGCTGGTGCTGGCCAAGTACGTCGGTGAGGAAGCCGAGCTGCAACGGCTGATCATCAAGCCGGTCACCGTCAAAGACCAGCCGTGCCTGTCCTTCGTGTACCGCTACAAGACCCGCGACATCACCAAGAATTTTCCCTTGGCCGACGGCGTGGCGGCGATTGCCGAGCTGTTGCCTGCGTCATTCAAGAACGCGCACTTGCTGTCGCTGACTGACGAAGCCCAGCTGGAATACAGCAAGAAGAACAAAAGCTCGCTGTTCAAAAGCCAGCCGCAACAACTGCGCGAAGCACCGTCGGCCGAGCATAACCGTGAGAAGAACCGCTACCTCGACCTGAGCCGGCCGTTTCTCGCCGATTTGGGCGTGACCGATGCCAGGCAGGCGTTGATTCCATCGATGTCGCGCAAGTGGAAGCAGATCAACAAGTTCATCGAAGTGTTCAGCCATGCGCTGACGTCATCGCCGTTGAAACTCGACCAACCGGTGCGCGTTGCCGATTTCGGCTCGGGCAAGGGCTACCTGACCTTCGCCATTCACGATTACCTGCGCAACACCCTCAAGGCCGAGGGCGAGGTTACCGGTGTTGAATTGCGCGAAGACATGGTCACCCTGTGCAACAGTGCTGCCGCGCGCCTGGAGCACCCGGGGCTGGTGTTCAAGTGCGGGGACGTACGCAGTGTGGCGCCGAGCGAGCTGGACGTGATGATTGCCCTGCATGCCTGCGACATCGCCACCGATTACGCGATCCATACCGGCATCCGCTCCGGCGCGTCGATCATCATGTGCTCGCCATGCTGCCACAAGCAGATCCGCCTGCAGATCCAGAGCCCGGCGCTGCTCAAGCCGATGCTGCAATACGGCCTGCACCTGGGCCAGCAGGCAGAAATGGTCACCGACAGCTTGCGTGCGTTGTTCCTGGAAGCCTGTGGCTATGAGACCAAGGTGTTCGAGTTCATCTCGCTGGAGCACACCAACAAGAACAAGATGATTCTTGCGGTCAAGCGTACGCAGCCTTTGGACAACGCGCAGTTGCTGGTGAAAATCCAGGAGCTCAAGGCGTTCTACCACATCACTGAGCACTGCCTGGAAACCCTGCTGCGCGCCGATGGCTACCTGGCCTGAAGTGAGCGCGTTCCCTGTGGGCGCTGGCTTGCCTGGGATGACGATGGTGGCTGTACCACGGCTATCGCAGGCAAGCCAGTTCCCACATTTGGAATGCGTGTGTGGTCAGAAGAATCGCGTCACGCTGATCTTCGCATCGCGCCCCTTGGTATAGGCGCGGTCGCCGCTCAACGCAGGGCGGAAGTTTTCGTTGAATAGGTTGTCCACCGTGAAGTTCACCTCGGTGCCTTTGAGGTAGGCCTGCTGCGGGGTCCATTTGGCGAACAGACCCTGGGTGTTGTAGCGCTTGTTGCCGTACTGGTCGTAGAACAAGTCACCCACGCCGGAACCCGGGCCACCGGAGTATTTGTCGCTGGGCAGGCGGTCGGTGGCACCGATGAACTGGCCCATCCAGCCGACCTGGGCATCCCAGGCGGGGATGTGGGTGCCCAGTACCAGCACCCATTTGGTCGGCGGGATATCCCGCGCTGCCACGTCCGGACCCCAGGGGTTAGTGTAGGCGCCCTGGTGCTGGCCTTTGGTGTAGGCGAACGACACCGAACCAAACAAGTAAGTGGAGTTATAGATCGACTCCAGCTCGACACCCTTGATGGTCATGCCCCCAATATTGCGATAGTTGGACATCGCGCCTGGCGGGCAGGCTGAGGCAATGCTGCCGCCGTTGATGGCCTGGTTCTGGCAACCCACACCAGTGGCCTTGAAGATTTCATCTTCAACCTTGTTGTGGAACAGGGTGGTGCGCAGTTGCAGGTTGTCGTCCTGGGCCAACAGGTTGTCGAAGTTGGTGATGTTGCCCAGGGTGATCGAGGTGATGCGCTCCGGGTCCAGGTCCACGCTGGTCGCGGTGCGGCTGCCCAGGCCCTGTACTTCATATTGTTCGTCGATCACCGGGGCGCGCCAGGTCTGGCTCCAGTTGGCGAACAACCCCACATTCGGCGTCACGGTCCAGAACAGCGCCAGGCGTGGCGACCAGCCGGTGTAGGTGCGGTCGCTGTAATCGTGGCCAACTTTGGGATCGGGGTTGTTGTAATAGGGCGCATCGTTGCCTTCGCCGCGGTTGCGCACATGGTCATAGCGCAGCGACGGGGTGATGGTCACGTCGCCGATAGTCACCGCGTCCTGGATAAAGAAGCTGTTGGTATCGACCTTGCCGTGGGGCATGAAGCCCGGCTGGAAGTGCCCGTAGTTGTAGCGCGCTGTGTTGTAGGTGGTGCCGGGCATCCACATTTCGGTTTCGCGGATGTGCTTGCGGATCTGCCCACCGACGGTCACCGCGTGCTGCAAGGGCCCGGTGTCGAACAGGCTGACGTTGCGGACGTCGAGGTTTTTGTCGGTGTAGGCGGTGTCCATCTTGCGCCCGCCGGTAGCGAGTTGGAAAAACGCGGTGGCGTCACGCTCGTCGGTCTGTTCGGTATTGGACTGGGAGTATTTGACAGTGAGGTCCACCAGCGGGTTATCCAGCGGCTGGTAGTGATACTTGCCCGACCAGGTGGTATCGACCGTATCGCGGTGCGCAAGGAAACGCTTCAATGCCCCTTCGTAGCCGTAGCGGTCGATGTTGAACTGGGTGGGCGGCGTCGGGTAGCTCGCGGCGGAAAACGGTGTCCAGCGGTTGCTGTGAGAGCGCGAGTACGACAGGCCGACACTCTGCTCATCGGTGAAGTACGCGTTGACCTTGAACAACTTGCCGTCCACATCCTGCGCGCTGTTGGGCAAGCGCTGGGGGTTGATCGGGTACTCGTTGTTGTCGTTGGGCAACTTGGCGGCCACCTTCATATCGCCGCCGTCGCGTTGGGTCAGGTAGGCCAGGGCGTCGAAACGTCCATCGTCGGTGCGGCCATACACGGCACCGCTGTAGACCTGTTCATGATCATTGCTGGAGTAGCCGTATTTGAGCATCGCGCCGCTGTTGCGACCGTCCTGGAGCAGGTCCGGGGCGTCCTTGGTGATCATGTTGACGGTGCCGCCGAAGCCGCCATTGCCGGTGAACGGCGAGTTGGGGCCTTTTTCCACTTCGATGCGCTTGATCAACTCGGGTTCGATAAACACCGTGCCTTGCTGGTAGCGCTCAAAGCCGGTCTTGGTGGCACCGTCCACGGTCAACGGCACGTCTTCGGCATCGCCGAAACCACGGATGTTGATGGTCTGCCCGCCAGGTTTGAGCGAACCGCCCTGGCTGACGCCGGGCAGGGTCTGCAACAGGCTCGGAATGTTATTGGACTGGTAGCGGTCGATATCGGCCTGGGTCAGGGTGGAGCGGTTGACGGTGCCGGCGTTCACTTCGTTGCCGGTGCCGATCACGCTCAGCGTGTCCAGCTGGATCGCGGCGCTGCTGGTGGTCTTGCCCTCATCGGGGCGCACTACGTAGGTGCTGCCGACCTTGATCAGGGTGAACTCGCCGTTTTTCAGCAGGGAGCGAATCGCTACTTCTGCGGTGTAGTCACCGTCGAGCGCCGGCGCTTTCAGGTTTTTGAGCAGGCTTTCATCGAACAGCAGCTGGATTTTCGCCTGCTGTGCCACCTGGCTCAGGGACGCGGCCAGTGACTGGGCCGGCAGGTGCAGGGTATACGACTCGGCCTGGGCGTTGAGGCTGAAGGCCAGGCACGTGGCCAGGAGCGTGGGTCGAAGAAGCAGGTGCGAAGCGTGGCAAGGCGCGCGAAACATGAAATCCCCCGGAGCGGCTAAATAGCCAAAAAGGTGTGCGTATCAAACACGGACAGGAGGAAGACGGGGCAGGCCAAAAAAACCACACATGCGAATGCAAAATATTCTCATGTGAGCAGTGTGCAGGCTATTTGCTCGGCTCGATTTTCACACTGCCATCGCCCAGGCCCACGGTTTTTACCGGCAACAGGGCGGGCAAGGCGTTGAGCAGGGCATCGGGGTCATTCACATCCAGGTTGCCCGACACCTTGAGTTGCGCCACGGCCTTGCTGACCTGCATCGGCGGCTGGGGACGGTACAGGCTCAGCTCGTCGATCAGGCTGGCCAGTTCGCGATTGCGAAACGATAAATGCCCGCTGCGCCAATCGGCCACTTCTTCAGCGCTGAGGGTTTGTTGTTGCAGGGTGCCTTTGGCGTAGCTGTAAGCGGCACGTTGCCGGGCGCCGAGCAGGGTGGTGGGGCGTTTGCTGTCCGGCTCGAACGCCACCTGGCCATGGGCGACGCTCACCACCAGTTGCTGTTGGCCGCGGCGCACGTCAAAACCAGTGCCCACCACCCGTATGATCGACTCGCCGGCTTGCACGTAGAGTGGCCGCTCCTTGTCGGCCGCCACTTCGATATACAGCTGGCCTTTGTCCAGATGCACGACACGTTGATGGGCGCTGAAGTCCACGCGGATGCGGGTGTTGGCATTCACGTACAGAGTGCTGCCATCGGGCAGGTTCAACGTACGCATACCTTTGGCATGAGCGGCGACCTGGGTGTGATACAGCTCGCGGGGCGCGCCGATGTGGGTCGCCAGCACGGCGCACAGCACGGCAGCGGCCACTGCAAGGGCAGGGCGCCAGAGGGGGCGTCTGCGTTTGGCCAGCGGCAGCGGTTTGTTCAGTTGTTGCAACTGGGCCAGGTCGGCCCACAGCTGTTCGAATTCGGCATAGGCACGCGCATGGGCTGGCACCGCCTGCCAGGCGGCAAAGGCTTTGCGGTCGGCACGGCTGGCAGCGTTGCGGTTGCGTGCAAACCAACTGGCGGCCTGGGCGTCGATGGAGTCGCTCGCGTGGCTGTCCAGGGCGTCGATGTCGCTCAGGCGGTTCATTCTGGCTGCTCCGTGCCGGGGTCGGATTGAAGGCGTCGCTTGCAATGCAGCAGGGCCAAGGCAATGTGCTTTTCTACCATGCTGGTCGAAATGCCCATGCGTTCGGCGATCTGTGCCTGGCTCAAGCCTTCGAAGCGGTGCAGCATAAGGGCTTCTCGCCGGCGGGGCGAGAGTTCGGCGAGGACTTCTTTCAACTGTTCCAGGCGTTGCAGGCGAAGGGCGGCGGCCATGGGGTCGTGCTGTTCGTCGGTGACCGGCTCGGTATCCATTTCGGCGTGATCGGGATGGGCGGTGTGCCGTACCTTCTGTTTGCGCCAGTGATCGCGCAACAGATTGCGCGCCATCTGGAACAGAAACGCCCGTGGCTGCTCGACCTTGGCTCGGTCGCGGTAGCCCAGCCACTGGGTAAAGACATCCTGAGTCATGTCCGCCGCGTCGCTGGCGTTGTCCGTGCGTTTACGCAGGAAATACAGAATATCTGCATAAAACCCGCGACAGGCATCGGCCGACGACGGGTCGGGCTTGGGACGAGACATGGATATCCTTCTTGACGAAGCACGGCGTGGAAAAGTCGTGAATGATATCGAGAATTATTGTCATTTGTCTCTGTTAATGTGCAGCCTTTCATCTCCAGTAGGAGCGAGCTTGCTCGCGAAAAACGAATAGGCGAAACGAACACCCAGAGGTGCTGCGTTACCGTTGGCGTTCTTCGCGAGCAAGCTCGCTCCTACAGGGGGGCGGGTGTCTATTTCAGAAGTGTTTTGAGCTGCTCGATCCCCGCCTCACCCAACGGGAACACCGGCAACCTGGGATCCCCCGCCTCCAACCCGGTCAGGCGCAACCCGGCCTTGATCGTCGTCGGCAACCCGCCCTTGAGGATGAATTGCAGCAACGGCAACTGCCGGTAGAACAGCTCTCGTGCTTTATTCAAATCATTGGCCAGCACTGCCTGATACAGGTCCAGGTTGAGTTGGGGGATCAAGTTCGGCGCCGCGGTGCACCAGCCTTTGGCACCGGCCGCGAAGGCTTCCAGGGCCAGCGGGTTGCAGCCGTTGTAGAACGGCACGTCACTCTCCAGTTTTAACTGGTGCATGCGCTGGATGTCGCCCGTGCTCTCCTTGACCATGGTCACGTTGTCGACCTGCTTGAGGATGCGCAAAATCAACTCCACCGACATGTCGGTACCGCTGGTGGCCGGGTTGTTGTAGAGCATGATCGGCACGCCGATGCTGTCGCCGATTGCGGCGTAGTGGGCGAGGATTTGCGCTTCGCTGAGTTTCCAGTATGAGGCGGGCAGCACCATGACCACATCGGCACCGTGCGCCTCGGCATAGCGCGCACGGCGCACGGCCTTGGCGGTGGTCAGGTCGGACACGCTGACAATGGTCGGCACGCGTTTGGCGACTTTCTCGATGCTGTAGGCACTGACTTCGTCCCACTCGGCATCGCTCAGGTAAGCGCCTTCGCCGGTGCTGCCCAGCGGCGCGATGGCGTGGATGCCGCTGTCGATCAAGCGGTCGATAGAACGCCCGAGTGCGTCGAAGTCAACACGCTGGCCATCAGCACTGAACGGGGTGATGGTGTAGCCGATGATGCCGTGAATAGTTGGATTGGACATGGGGAAACTCCGGTCGAAAAATGGGGGGGCGATCAGTTCAGGCAATCGGCGTGTTTACGCAGATTCTGCCGCGCGTAGTAATTGAACGCAGCGCCGTGGCGCTTGGGCTTGGAAATCCAGTCATGGGCCTCGCGCCCCAGCTCTGGCAGGATCGGCTTGACGGTGCCCGCGGACATCGCCAGCAACTGCAACTTGGCGGCCCGCTCGATCAACTGCGCAATGACACAGGCCTCTTCGATGCTGGCCCCGGTGGACAACTGGCCGTGGTGCGAGAGCAGGATGGCACGCTTGTCGCCCAGCGCCGTGGTGATGATTTCCCCCTCTTCATTGCCCACCGGCACGCCGGGCCAGGCCTCCAGGAACGCGCAATCTTCATACAGCGGGCAGAGGTCCATATGCGACACCTGCAACGGCACTTCCAGCATCGACAGCGCGGCAATGTGCGTGGGGTGTGTATGGATGATGCAGTTTACATCCGGGCGCCCGCGGTACACCCAGGTGTGAAAGCGGTTGGCCGGGTTGGGGATGCCATGACCTTCGAGCACTTCCAGGTCTTCGTTGACCAGCAGCAGGTTGCTGGCGGTGATTTCGTCAAAACCCAGGCCCAGTTGCTGAGTGTAGTAGGTGCCAGGCGCAGGCCCGCGTGCGGTAATTTGCCCGGCCAGGCCGGAGTCGTGGCCGTGTTCGAACAGAATTCGGCAGGTCAGCGCCAGCTTTTGGCGCTCGGTCCACGTATTATCTGCCAGGCTGTTTTGCATCTGGCTCAGGGCTTGCTTGACCAGTTGGTCTTTTGGGAGTGCTAATGTCTTGGCCATATCGGTGTCCTTTGGGTAGTTCAATGGACGTCGGATTTGCTGCTCGCCCGCTGCTCGCAAGGTCGTTGGGTGACTGCAAATGACACTAAAGATGCTATATGACACTTTGTGTCATTGGCAAGCACGGCTCATCGCTTTCTGCATGGATTAACCGCAGCAAATGTCTATCCGTTTGAAATTACTGAGAAAAAAACTTGGCGTAACCCTGGAGGCCCTGGCCGAAAAGTCCGGGATGACCAAGAGTTACCTGTCGAAAGTGGAGCGTGGACTCAACACGCCGTCCATTGCCGCTGCGCTGAAACTGGCCAAGGCGCTGAACGTGAAAGTCGAAGAGCTGTTCAGCGAAGGCAACGTCAGCCTCGACAGCTACAGCCTGGTGCGCAGCCATGAACGGCCCGACACGTCACCGGGTTATGCGGTACTTGCCCATCAGGTGAGCGAGCGCAGCCTGTTGCCGTTCATCATCTACCCGCCGGCGGAGTTCACCGACAAGACCTTCAAGGAGCATTTGGGGGAAGAGTTTCTGTTCGTGCATGAAGGCCAGGTGGAAGTGGATTTCATGAGCGAGCGGGTGCTGTTGGATCGCGGCGATGCGCTGCATTTCAATGCGCAGAAACCCCACCGGATTCGCTCGGTGGGAGAGGTGCAGGCGCAGTTGCTGGTGGTGGTGCACAGCTCGGAAGAATGACCGCGATCAGTATGTGAAATCAGTGTTCGACCGGGACTGAAAGCGCCGGGTTACCCAGCGCATGCGTGCGCGCCGCGAAGAATTTCAGTTGCGCTCCTGTACCTTCGAACAGCTGCGAATACCGCTGCTTCTGCTGACGAATAAAGCCATCAGTGCGCCCCGACACCGAGATCGCCAGGGTGGTGATACCGGCCTGGCGAATCGCATCCACCAGGTGTTTATCCTGCGGCCCCAAGTCATGGCCGAAAATACACAACGCGCCTTCATGGCTCAGCAACTGCTCATAACAGAACGACAGATAATCCGAACTGCGAATGCTCTTGAGCTTTTCTTCCACCTTGCCTTCACTGACGAACAGCGGCACATCGTCCAGCGTCTTGATCGTGTTGTTGATCGCGAAACTGCTGAGCAAGGTGCTGTCGGTGGACGGCAGTTTTCGCGCTGTGCCATCAAGGTTGCGCACCAGATGCAGGCCGCCATGCAGGTAGAGAATGCGCGTGGTGTCGGTGTGGGTATTGCGCAGGTCGAAGCTTGAATCGGCGCTGCGGAACAGGTCGTCGATCCCGGGCGTGTGCAGGATTGCCCAGTAGTTGAGCAAATCGTAGTTGCTGGTGAAGACGGTGGCGTAGCGTGCCAACTCATTGTTGATCGTTGCCAGGGTCGATGGCTGCACCAGTCGCCAGGGGATATGTACGGTGTGAATGGTGTTGATCAGCGCTTCCTTGATCGCGTAATAGCGATTGCGCGGCGCCGCCGAACTGACCGCCAGGGCCTTGTTGACCCGGCTGGTGGTTTTCAAGGCGCCCAGGGCTTGCTCGAAACTGCGGGTTTGCAGGGCATCGAAGACGCTGAGTTCGGACTGGCTCAGGGGTTTTTCTTCAACGGTCCGGGCGTTTTCGAACAGCGAGTCGTAGGCAAAGTCTTCCCAGATCGTGCGGCTGGCGCCGTTGCCGATCAGAATCCCGTTGAAGTCGATGGCGTCGCGCAGGGCGCTCCAGTCTTCAAGGTGGGCGTCAATATCCTGGAAATCCTTCATTGCGGCGGGTCTACTCGAAATCGGCTGGAGGGTGACTTTATCACGAGCCGGCGTTGATCCTGATCAAGATGCGCCATGCGGTACCGGTGGATTCTGTCGGCATAAAGCCTCTGAGGATCGACCATGAGCAGCACATTCTTCATCCCCGCCGTCAACATCATGGGCAGCGACTGCCTCGACGAAGCCATGACCGCCATTCGCGCCTATGGCTTTCGTAAAGCCTTGATCGTTACCGACGCCGGCCTGGCCAAGGCCGGCGTGGCCAGCCTGATCGCCGAGAAGCTGGCGATGCAGGATATCGACTCGGTGATTTACGACGGCGCCAAGCCCAACCCCACGGTGGAAAACGTCGAGAAGGGGCTGGCGCTGTTGCAACAGACGGCCTGCGATTTCGTGGTGTCTCTGGGCGGCGGCTCGCCCCATGACTGCGCCAAGGGCATCGCCTTGTGCGCCACCAACGGCGGACGCATCGGCGACTATGAAGGCGTCGATCAGTCGAGCAAGCCGCAACTGCCGCTGGTCGCCATCAACACCACCGCCGGCACCGCCAGTGAGATGACGCGGTTTTGCATCATCACCGACGAAACCCGTCACGTGAAAATGGCCATCGTCGATCGCAACGTCACGCCGCTGCTATCGGTCAACGACCCGGCGCTGATGGTCGGGATGCCCAAGAGCCTCACCGCCGCCACGGGGATGGATGCGCTGACCCACGCCATCGAAGCCTACGTGTCCACCGCCGCCACACCGATCACCGACGCCTGTGCGATCAAGGCCATCGAACTGATCAGTGCCAACCTGCGCCTGGCGGTGCGCGACGGCAATGACATGGCCGCACGGGAAAACATGGCTTACGCGCAGTTCCTCGCCGGCATGGCATTCAACAACGCGTCCCTGGGATTTGTGCATGCCATGGCTCACCAACTGGGCGGTCTGTACGACTTGCCCCATGGCGTTTGCAACGCCGTGCTCCTGCCCCACGTACAAAGCTTCAATGCCAGCGTCAGTGCCAAGCGCCTGAGCGACGTGGCCCGCGCCCTCGGCGCGGACATCAAGGGCATCACCGTGGAGGAGGGTGCCCAGGCCGCCATTGCGGCAATCCGCCGACTGTCCCAGGACGTGGAAATCCCCGCCGGCCTGCGTGAGCTGGGTGCCAAGTTGCAGGATATTCCAGTGCTGGCCGCCAACGCGCTGAAGGATGCGTGCGGGCTGACCAATCCACGACGGGCGGATCAGCGTCAGATTGAGGAGATATTTCGCAGCGCGTTTTGATAGGGCAGCCTCAGGCGGCAGGCGTTAAGCTACACGCTCAACGCGTTCTACTTGAGCAAGCTTGCGGCGTGCCGCTGAGGTTCCCTAATGAGAGTTCTGTTATTCGGTGCCACCGGCATGGTCGGCCAAGGCGTGCTGCGCGAGTGCCTGCTGGCGGCGGATGTGCAGGAAGTGGTCGCCGTCGGCCGCACGCCCCTGACCCAGGAACACGGCAAGCTGCATCAGGTGCTGCACAGCGACATGCTCGACTTCCAGCCTCTGGAGAACCTGCTGCAAGGGTTTGATGCGTGTTTCTTTTGCCTCGGTGTCTCATCGGCGGGCATGAACGAAGCCCGGTACACCCACCTCACCTATGACCTGACCCTGGTGGCTGCCAGTACCCTGGCGCGGCTTAATCCGCAGATGACCTTTATCTACGTGTCCGGCGCCGGCACGGACAGTTCCGAGACGGGCCAATCGATGTGGGCGCGGGTCAAGGGCAAGACGGAAAACGCCTTGCTGCGCCTGCCGTTCAAGGCGGTGTACCTGTTCCGTCCGGGGATCATTCAGCCGTTGCACGGCGTGCGCTCAAAGACGCCCTTGTATCAAGCTTTCTATAGCGTACTGGGGCCGGTGCTTTCGTTTGTGCGGCGGGTAAAACCGGCTTGGGTGGTGAGCACCGAGACTGTCGGCCGGGCAATGCTACAGGCCGCGAGCCTGGGCGCGCCGCAGCCGGTGGTAGAGCAGGCCCAGATCAATCGCCTGGCGGCTGAGCGCCACTGAACTGGATCACTGCCACGCCGCCGATCAGCAGCAACGCGCCCAACACCCGCGGCGTTGTCAGTTGGCGTTGCACCAGGCCGAACAGGCCGAAATGGTCGAGCAGCAACGAGGCGAGAATCTGCCCGGCCATCGCCAACGCAATAAACCCTGACGCGCCGAGTTTGGGTAGCAGCATCAACGCCAGTGAAATAAAACAGACGCCGAAGGCGCCACCGGCCCACATCCACAACGGTGCCTTGGTGATAAATGTCAGGCTCGGCAAGGGCAGACGCAAAGCGATGATCACTGGCAGCAGCACGATGATACTCACCAGCAACGACGCCAGGGTGGCCCACAATGGATGGCCGAGGCCGCGCCCAAGATTAGCGTTGATTGCACTTTGAAACGGCACCACGGCTCCGGCGATCACCGCCAGCGCTAACAACCCCATCCAATGCAACACGCTCATCTCCATGCTCCCAGAAGTTTCGCTGGACTCTAGGCTATTCGTCGCGCAGATTTAAATTCCAAGTTCTTATGCAGACCATGCAGCTGATGAATGATCTACGCCGCATCGACCTTAATCTGCTGGTGACCCTCGACGCCTTGCTCACCGAGCAACACGTGACCCGCGCCGCCGAGCGCCTGCACCTGAGCCAGCCGGCGGTGAGCCACGCGTTGGCGCGGCTGCGCGATATGCTTGGCGACCCGCTGTTGGTGCGTCAGGGCGGCGCGCTGGTGCCCACGGCTCGGGCTCTGGAGTTGGCAGCGCCATTGGCCGAAGCGCTGGGCCAGGTGCAGGCATTATTGGCGCCGAATCGTTTTGACCCCACCTCGGCCAAGCGCCGCTTTCGCGTGGCGATGTCAGACTACAGCGCAGCGATCCTCCTACCAGGATTGGTCCGCGTCCTGCGCAGTGAAGCGCCGGGCATCGACCTGCAGATCATCCAGGCCAGCCGCGAGGGCATGGTTGACGGCGTGCTCAATGGCGATCTCGACCTGGCGGCGGGCGTATTCCCCGACATGCCCGCCGAACTGTGCACGACGCCATTGTTCGAAGAGCATTACACCTGCCTGGTCGACCGCCACAGCCTTGCACCCAGCGGTGCGCTGGACCTGCCGACTTACCTGTCACGCCCACATGTATTGTTGGAGATGCGCGGCAGCGGAACCCCGGAAATCGAACGGGCACTGACTGCGATACGTGAACGGCGGCATGTGGCAATCAGCCTGCCGCACTGGGGCGTGGCGCCTCAGTTGATCGAGGGCACGGACCTGATTTTGACGGTGTCGTCCCGGGGTTTACTGAATATCGACCATCAACATTTACTGACCGTGCCACCGCCGTTTCATATTCCCTCGTTTGCTTTTGAGCTCGCCTGGCATGTGCGGCGGGGTGGTGATTCTGGGTTGCAGTGGTTGATTGGGCGGGTGCGCGGTGTATTGTCCGATGGTCACCGATAATAAGAGAAAACCTAAATGTTAACCGGCTTCAACCACCTGACCCTGGCCGTCACCGACGTGCCGCGCAGCGTCAGTTTTTATCACGATCTGCTGCGTGTTCAACTCGATGCCACTTGGGACAACGGTGCTTACCTTTCCTTGCCCGGGCTTTGGCTGTGCCTGTCGCTGGATCCGGTGCGCTCGACCACTGCGGCAATGGATTACACCCACTATGCCTTCACCGTCGATGCCGCTGATTTCACCGCGTTGGTCGAACGCCTGCGGGCCGCCGGCGTGCAGGAGTGGCGTGACAACCGCAGTGAAGGCGCGTCGTTTTATTTCCTCGATCCCGACGGCCACAAGCTGGAGGTTCATGTCGGCGATCTGGCCTCGCGCCTGCAAGCTTGTCGCGCCAAGCCTTACGCAGGAATGAAGTTTTACCCAGCGCAGTGAAACATGCAGAATCAATCACCTTCAAGAGTCCGTCAGAGCGTCTATTCATGACCCCATCCTTGCTGCTCGCCGTCCTTGCTTCAGGTTTTATCTACGGTATTACACCAGGCCCAGGTGTTCTGGCCGTGTTCGGCATCGGTGCTGCGCGTGGCCGGCGTGCCGGAGCGGGTTTTTTGTGCGGGCATTTGCTCGGCGATGTGGTGTGGTGCAGTACTGCGCTGATTGCCATCGTCGGTGCGCGAGAAGTGGGCAGCAGTGCGTTTGATGTATTGGGCGTACTCAGCGGTGTGTATCTGTTCTGGCTCGGCTGGCGTGCGATCCGTACCCAGCGCCGCAACGGCGATGCCCCCCAGGGCGCGGCGCGGCACCCGTTCTGGCATGGCATTGTGTTCGGCTTGACCAACCCCAAAGCCTATCCGGTTGCCGTGGCGACCTTCACCGCGTTGCTGTCCAGCCGCGCCGAGTTGTTGACGTGGTCGATGCTGCCGTCGCTGATCTTCCTGAGCTTTGTCGGCGGCCTGTTGGCCTATGGGATTTTGATCGGCGTGGTCGGCGCCCAACGAGTGCGCACGGTGTATCAACGCCATGAAATCCTGATCACCAAGCTCTGCGGCGTGATGTTCATCGGCTTTGCCATTAATGCCCTGGCGCATGCAGTGCCGGGCTTGTTCGCCAGTAAGCCGGCATGAGATGACGACAACCGTTCGTCGCACTGACAAGTTTTTTCTAAACCTTTGCGGCTCTGAAAATTCGAATCCAGGGCGGGTGTAGATCCCCGTACCTATTTTTGCTCTGGAGGAACCCATCATGAGCCGCATGGCTATCCGGTTACGCACCGCCAGTTTCGCGATGCTGCTGGGCCTCGGCGCCAGCAATGCTTTCGCCCAGTCGCCTGCTGAATTTATCGAGCAGGCTTCGGCCAAAGGTATGGCCGATATCGAAACCAGTCGCATGGCCCACGCCAAGACCTCGTCTCAAGAAATCAAGGATTACACCATTGAGGTCATCAACGAGCGCACCCTGGCCAATCAGCACTTGGCAGCCATCGCCAAGAAGCTCGATTTGCCGGTCGCGCCACGGGAAAAGATCGTCGATAAAGCCGAAACCCTGATGCCCGAACTCAAGGACGGCGACTCTTTCGACGCTGCCTATACCGCGCAGCAGGTCAAGGAAAACGAAGACGCCATCGCCCTGTTCAAGAAAGAAGGTGCCGCGTCGGATGTGCCGGAGATAAAAGCGCTGGTGGATGAGACACTGCCCAAGCTCGAAGAGCGTCTGCAAAAAGCCCGTGCCCTGGCGTCAACCTATGGCAAGGGTCATCAAGGCGACGGTTGAGACCGTAGCGTGAAATGAAATCGGCGGTTGGGGCCTACCCAACCGCCGTTTTTTTATGCCTGATTCAGGTCCGTCTTGGTCGGCGCCGCGTTGTCGGCGCAACCGTTGTTCAAACTCAGGCTGCTGGTATTGCCAATGTCGCGGTATTCCTGGCGCAGCTTTTCCAGTTCCTTGCGGTCCAGGCCATCGAGGCTGAGCACGGCATTCTGGGCATCCTTGGATACGCGCAGCAGCTCATCAATCTTGATATGCAGGATATCGTTGTCGCGGTTTTGCGTGTTCTGGATCAGGAACACCATCAGGAACGTGATAATGGTCGTCGAGGTATTGATGATCAGTTGCCAGGTGTCGTTGTAGTGGAAATAGGGCCCGCTCAGGCTCCATATCAGGATCAGTGCGACGGCTGTGTAGAAGGTTCGGGGGCTGCCTGCCCAGCGGGACAGGGTTTGCGAGACCGTGGAGAATTTCATTACCGTTTCCTGTGTGAAGAGGTGATGAATAATTGACCACAGCAGTTCTCTGAAATTTCTTTTAACAAATATCTCGGCAAGCAGCGCTGTACGGTTCAGTCGCCGCCAAAGTCAGAACGCCAGTTCTGCCTGACCTGCGCCTTCCAGCGCCAGCAAATACTGCTTGGCCTGCAACCCCCCGGCAAACCCGGTCAGCCCGCCTGATGCACCAATCACCCGGTGGCAGGGGGCGACAATCGAGATCGGATTACGCCCATTCGCCGCACCGACTGCGCGTACAGCCTTGGGGTTGCCGATCTGTTGGGCAATCTGGCTGTAGCTGCGCGTTTCGCCGAAGGGAATTGTCAGCAGAGCCCGCCAAACCTGTTTCTGAAAATCGGTACCGGCGAAATCCAGCTCCAGCTCAAACCGATTGCGCGATCCGGCAAAGTACTCCGTTAACTGGCGTTGGGTTTCCAGCAATATCGGGCTGTCATTGGCCTCGACCAATTCACCCAGGCGCACACGGTTTGCGCGTTCCACTTCCCATAAAATGGCGCTCAGTTTGCCGTTGCGCGCCACCAGGGTCAGTTCACCGACAGGGGAAGGCATGAGCTTGAATTGGTAAGTCATGAGCGGGCTCCTCGAACAGGCGTTTAATGGGCATGACGCTACTCTAGTTCCGCCAGCGGGCCTGGAAACTACGTTTCTTGCGGTCAAATTCTCGTCAGCTGAACGTTGCGGTAAACCCTCCGGTTTTGCTTCGCCGCGATTATCGATCCTGTTGCAATACCTTGAGTGCCGCGGACGCCAGAAACCCCGAGCGGCTTTTTTCTTCCGGGTGATTCAGTACATAGTCATCGATGCGATTCAACAGATACCCCGGCAGGGTGATGTTGAGTTTTTGCGCCTTGCCCAGGTACTTGGTGACGTCGATGTCTACCACCGCCCAGGTGCAGCCGGCGTACTGTGGGTTGGCGGCGTGCAAGGTGACTTTCTGCGCGCTGGGAATCGGCGCGCCGTCCTCAGCAAGGATCTCGAAGTGCCCCTCGATGGCTTCGCGGGCCATGGCCATGGCGTCGTCCAGGTCATCGCCGGCGGAATAGCAACCAGGAATATCCGGGACTTCCACGCCCCAGGCGTGATCCTCGTCGCCCGTTGAAATTGCGATGGGATAAAGCATTTGTGTTGCCCTCCAGGGACGGTTAACTCAGCAGAGCCTGTTTCAAAATGCTCTTGGCGGTTTTATCCAGCAGGTCCTTTTTTGGATGAGCAATCGTGACCAGTCCGGGCTTTGTCGGGTGCTTGAAGTGATGATGACTGCCCCTGATGCGCACCAGGTACCAACCGTCTGCAACGATGTGACCTATCAAATAGCGGCTATCCACATCACCTCCTTGTGGTGTGTGTTGGTGGTGACTATAACTACTGAAAAAAAATTATCAACACTCTACCTACCGATGGTCGATGTCCGGTATTTCGGTAGCGGTTGAATGAAGTGTATGGCGGCGCTGGAATGGCGCCGCCGAGACGTATTGCGGGATTTTTCGCGGTATTACAGGGTGTGTAATGCCTGTTCAAGTACACCAATAAATGCGTCCACCAATACGCTTCTTCCTGATGTCGGGGTAAGTACCAACAACTGCGCACATGCATCCACTTCCTGCAGCGGTCGATACGTCACGCCTTTGTTCATCAAGCTCTGGGTACATTCCGGGACCAGCGCAACGCCTTGCCCGGCCGCCACCAAGGCAATGATCGACGTGATCTGTCGCCCGGTCGGCCCGTGGCGCAGGGGCTGGCCGTGGTGTCGGTAAAGTTGCTCGATGGACTGGTTCAAGCCAGACCCGTAATCGGCCGGAAACAGAATCAGCGGGTAAGTGCTGAGTTGCGCCACGCCGAGCATCGTTTGGCTGGCCAATGGGCTGTCCCTGGAGACGGCGGCCACCAACCGCTCCTCACCCAGCGATAACGCCTGGACATCGGCGCTTTGCGGCATCAGGCGGCTCAAGCCGATATCCAGGCGTCCGTCCGCCACCTGGGCACCCAGGCTGCCGGAGGCGCATTCCACCAGGGTCAACTGCACATCCGGAAAGCGCTGGGCGAATGCCTGGATCGCCTGGCTGAACAGGTCCGACAGCGCGATTGAGCTGGCATATCCCAGTGTCAGTTGGCCCGCAGTGCCGGCGGCCAATTTACGCGCGATCACGTGCGCCAGTTCTACTTGCTCCAACACACCACGGGCATAGGGCAGGAACGAACGCCCCTGAGCGGTGAGGGTGACCGTGCGGCTGGTGCGGTCAAACAGCTTGAACCCCAACTCTGCCTCCAGCGCAGAAATCTGCCGAGTCAGCGGCGGTTGGGCCAGATGCAGGCGAAGTGCCGCACGGCCGAAGTGCAGTTCTTCAGCGACCGTCAGAAAGTAACGCAGCTTGCGTAGGTCGAGCATCCTGATCCTTGGGTATCAATCGGTCGGAATTCGGTATTGGTTAAAGGCACGCCGGCCATTCTATAAAGGCCGCACAAAATAAAACGAGAGGTTTCATGAAACCGCGCCTGCATTGTGCCCGCCTTGCCCTGTTCCTGTGTGGCTGCGCCGCATTCCTCAACCTCTACGCCACCCAGAGCATCCTGCAGGTGTTTGCGGCGCAGTTCGGCATCAGCGCCAAGGCTGCGGGCTGGAGCATTACCGTGACCACGCTGGCGGTGGCGATCACTGCGCCATTCGTCAGCCACCTGACCCGGTACTTCGAGCAACGCACGGTGATAAGCCTGGCGGCGCTGTTGCTGGCGGGGCCGGCGTTGATGACGGCCTATGCTGACAGCTTCGCTGAAGTGTTGGTTTGGCGCTTTGTCGAGGGCATGCTGATCCCCATAGTGTTTGCCACGAGCGTGGCGTACATCGGCGATCGCTGGAGCGGTGGCACGGTGACTGAAGTCACCAGCCTGTATGTGGCGGGTACCGTGCTGGGTGGGTTCGCCGGGCGGTTCGTCACCGGGGTGGTGACCGAGTACGTGGGCTGGCGCGAAGCGTTTGAGTGGCTGGCCGCGTTGAGCTTGATGGTGGGCGGTTTTATCCAGTTTCTGCTGCCCGCCAATCGCCTGCGGGCGAAGCTGGCCAAGGCGGCTTGGTCAGGTGTTTTACGCACGCCGCTGATGGCTGCGTATGCCGTAGGTTTTTGCGTGTTATTTTCACAGGTCGCCGCCTTCACCTACGCAGGTTTGTACCTTGGCCTACCGCCGTTCAACCTAGGGCCTGCGGCCTTGGGAGCGCTGTACACGGTATTTCTGTTGGCGCTGATCGTGATACCCATCGCCGGCCGCCTCAGCAAAGCCCGCCCACAGGCAGAACTGCTGAGCATCGCCGCGGTGCTGGGCGTTTGTGGTTCGGCCCTGACCCTGGTGCCTTCCCTGTGGTGCATCGTGGCAGGCCTGGCCTTCAGCTCCACCGGCGTGTTCCTCGCCCAAGCCGCTGCCAATGCCTTCATCACCGCCAACGCTGGCGACAGCAAGGCAAGAGCAGTGGGGGTCTACCTGACCTGTTACTACCTGGGTGGTAGCTGCGGAGCTATTGTGCCGGCGTTGATTTGGGAGCGCTGGGGCTGGGCCGGGTGTGTGGGGCTGATCATCGGTTTGCAACTGCTGACCCTGTTGATCGCGCTGGTGGGCTGGAAGCCTGTCAAACCCGAACGGGTCAGTGCACAACGTTCTTGAACTCAAATCCCAGACATAAAAAAACCGGTCACCAGGGACCGGTTCCATGCATCCTTCGCCAGATTTAGCCTGACGCAGGTGCCGCATTCATGTGGAGCGGGTAGAGGGAATCGAACCCTCAACTAAAGCTTGGGAAGCTTTCGTTTTGCCACTAAACTATACCCGCTCAAAGCGGCTGACTTTGTACCAGATGTTCGCCGCAATTTGAAGTTTTTCTTTGAAAAATGTGTGGGTTGCGTGTGGCGAGGGCGCTTGTTCGCCGTCGCCAGTCTCCATTTCAAAGGGTAGCTGCATGCTGCGTCTGCCCCTGGTGATAGCGCAGCCGGCTCACCTGTCGCTCTGGTTTCAAGAAGCCCACCACTGCCTCACGGCTATCCCGGCACGCCGCTTTGTGCTCCATATCCAGAAAGTGCCCCGTGGCCTGGATGGTGCTGAAGCTGCTCTTGGCCACATGCTGGCCAAACAGCCTGGCATCCTCGGCGCTGGTGTATTCATCCCATTCGCCGTTCAAGAACAGCACCGGAATGTCGATCTGTTTGGCCGCCCTGAGGTAGCACAGCCGGTCGCTGTCGAGTACGTGGCTGATGTGAAAGTGCATCTGCCCATATTCGTGCTCGGCCAGGTTGCTGACGTGGCGGTAGTTGAAGCGCTTGAACAGCGACGGCAGATGCTTGCCGATGGTGCTGTTGACCAGGTGGCCGACGCGGTCGCGGTCGAGGTTGCCGAGGTAGTCGACACCGCGTTCAAGGTAATCGCGCATCGGTGCGTTGATCACTGGCGAGAATGAGCTGATCACGGCTTTTTCCACACGTCGAGGCCGGTGTGCAAGCGCGACCAGCGTGGCGGCACCGCCCCACGAAAAGGACAGCACATGCTCTGCGGCGAAGTGATCGAGCAGTTCCAGCAGGATCTGGCCCTCAACTTCCTTTGTCAGCATCTGCTCATGGCGGTTATGGATTTTGGATCGGCCGGCGTAAGGCTGGTCGTACAAAACCACATTGAATTGCGGGTACAGGCTTTTCACGGTTTGAGCGAAGGACGCCGTGGTCGCCATGGAGCCGTTGACCAGGACGATGGTCTTTTCAGCCGCGTCCGCGCGATAGAACTCCGTGTACACCCGATACTGACCCTGTATATCCAGCACAGCGATTTCTGGCCTCATGTCGTAAGACTCCTGGCAAGCGGGTAGTGCGCGCAGATCACTCTGCACGAGCTTTGTGACAGGTAGGCATACGCCTGGAAATGAGGGCCCATGTCGGTCCGATGACGGCTGGCCGGCGGGTATTGTTATGAAGGGCGGTTTGCCGGGACGGCCCGCAGATCAAGCGCGGGCGAGGCAAGGTGTTTCTTGGAGATTATGGGGCGACTCATCAGTCATGATGTGGCGCCAGCCCTGAGTCAAGCAGCACAACCGGCAGGCTGCAAGTTGAAAGGCCGGATTTTTGCCGGCGCTGGCCGAACGGTCGTCAGACCTGTCGGATTTCGTCGTCGGTCAATGGTCGGTATTGGCCCGGCGCAAGGCTTGCATCCAGAGCCAGGGGCCCCATCCGCTCGCGATGCAGGCCGGTCACCTTATTGTCGAAATGACCAAACATCCGCTTCACTTGGTGATAGCGGCCTTCGATGATGCTCAAGCGCGCCGTCCTCGGGCCCAGCAACTCAAGTTCGGCAGGTTGGGTGGTGAGATCTTCGAAGGCGAAATACACACCCTCGGCAAAAGTCACCGCGTACTGTGCACCGATGTCCTGCTCGGTTTCTACGCGGTAAACCTTGGGCAACTTGGTCTGTGGTTGTGTCAGGCGGCGCGACCACCGGCCGTCGTTGGTAATCAGCATCAGGCCGGTGGTATTGAAATCCAGGCGACCGGCGATATGCAGCTCGGCCTTGTCCGGTACATCCAGCAAGTCCAGGACAGTGGGGTGTTGCGGGTCCGATGTGGCACTCACGCAGCCCTGGGGTTTGTGCAGCATGAAATAGCGCGCCGGTTTGCCTGCCTGCAGTACTTCACCGTCAACGCAGACACGGCTGAATTCGCGTACTGGATGATGAGGGTCGCTGATCACGACACCATCGACGGTCACCCGGCGCCCCGCCAGCAGCAGGCGCACTTGCTGGCGATTGAACTGCGCCAGGTTGCTGAGGAAACGATCAACGCGCATTGCGGTTACGCAACTGTTCGTCCGCCTGGGCACAGCGCGGGCACAGGCAGGCTTTATTGCGCAGTTCATCGGGCAAGGCTTCAAGCACCGCCGGATCGATGGTGACGCTGTAGCACCAGCAGGGCTGGTCGGCGGTACGCGGATCGGCCAGGGTGCAGTCGTTGCGAGCGCCGCAGGCAGGGCAAAGGGTGGGTGTGATCATCGGTCGGTTCAGGCAGGAATCGGGCAGGGGCGCACAAGTCCTTGCACGATACAGCGCCGCTGAGCCCGGTTCCATCGCCACGTCCTGAAGGCCAGCATTCACTTGGTCTGAAACAGATGTTTCTACTTATGTCGCAGGCGCACCAGATTCGGTTTTTGATGTCAGATATTTCGTCATTCAGTGAAGGCTGAATGCCGCTTTCCAGCGTCGCTGGAGGAGCTCTTCCGCGGTCCAGGAGGCCGCCATGTATAGACGACTGCTGCTTATCGCTTTGCTCGGCCTGACCTTGTCAGCTTGTGTGCCCTATTACGATGGAGGCGCCACCTACTATCGCTCCGAAGTCTATACCGCACCGGCGCCCGCTTATTATTACGGCGGCCCGCGTTATTCTCCCTATGGGCGCAGTTATTACACCCCAGCGCCTCGCTACTATGCACCCCAACCTCGCTATTACTCGGCGCCGCGTTATTACCAGCCGGCCCCGCGTTATTACCCACGGGCGGGTTACCGGCCTTACTCCAATCAAGGGTGGGGTAATCGCTGGGGCAACGGCGGGCATGGGCGTGGTTCCGATCACGGAGGTGGCCGCGGCGGTCATCGTTAAATATCTTGAAAAACAAGCGGCGCATCAAGCGCCGTTTTTTATAGGTACCGTATGTCCGTACTGTCAGATTTAACAGCTATCTTTGAGGCGATAGCTGTATTTCACTAGCGAAAAGGCCCTGCGCTTTGCGTGGTGAAACTGAGCAGATGGAATCCCTATGTTCAAACAACTTATTTGTGTGCTCCTGCTGACGAGCTGCATCGTTGCATCGGCCAGCGCGGAGCAAGGCTGTCCTTACCCGGCGCAGGTCTCGTATGTCGACGGGCATTATCGCGTCGAGGATAACGGCCTGCGGTGGCAAAGCCCGAAGGTCAAGTATCGGGGCCTTATCGACGGATTCATCGGCGCGGTCTTCATACCGGGTGAGGACGAGCAGAGGGAAAACGGCTACATGGATAAGTGCATTTACCGCACCGGTTGGGACGGTGTGGTAGCACTGAGGCCCTACAAGGACAGTAAAATTATCAACATGTCATTGACCAGCACCTTGTATTGGGAGCTGCGGCCCGGTGCGTTCAAACTGCCGGTATATACCTGCACGGACAGCCAGCCGGACAACTGCGCTTTCAACGTCAACGACAAGCGAACGGACCTGTCAGTAGTCAGATAAATCCGCCAGAGGATTCCTGCCTTCCCATGCCTTGTTGAAATGCGCGTGCACCACCGCTTCCGGAAGGGTATTGATATCCGGCCAATGCCAATGAGGTGTCTGGTCCTTGTCGATCAGGCGTGCTCGAACACCTTCGGCGAACTCTGGATGACGGCAGCAATTGAGGCTCATGGTGTACTCCATCTGAAACACCTGGGCCAGGGATAGATGCCGGGCACGCTGAATCTGCTCCCACACCAGGTGTGCCGTCAACGGGCAGCCTTCACTGAGGGTTTTACCCGCGCGCGCCAAGAGCGGATCGCTGTGATCACGCAACAGGCTCAAGGCGCGCCAGGCACACCGTATATCGCCCACATCCAGCCATTCGTCGATCAGCCCACGGCGCGGCAACCATTGCGCTTCGGGTTGTTGGCCGACCGCTTCCTGGGCAAGGGCCTTGAGCAAACTGTTGAGCTGCATTGCGGCCTGTTCCTGCCAGTTCAGTTGCAGCAAACCGTCAAGCAAATCATCTTGCTGGTCATCACGCAGGAAGCGGTCAGCCAGGCCCAGGTCCAGGGCATCGCGGCCGTTGACATGAGCGCCGGTAAGGCCCAGGAACAAACCGAGCTTGCCCGGCAGGCGAGACAGAAACCAGCTGGCACCTACATCCGGGTACAACCCGATGCTGATCTCGGGCATGGCCAGGCGACTGCTCGGCGTAACAATACGTACCGAGGCACTTTGCAACAAACCCATGCCACCGCCCAATACATAGCCGTGGCCCCAGCAAATCAGCGGCTTGGGGTAGGTATGCAAGCGGTAGTCGAGGCGATATTCGGCAGCAAAAAACTGCGCGGCCAGGGCCGGTACTTCGCCGGGTTGTTCACGGCACTCCTGAGCCAGGCTGCGCACTTCACCCCCAGCGCAAAAGGCTTTTGGCCCGTTGCCGCGCAACAACACACAGGCGATTTGCGGGTCGTTGGCCCAGGCATCCAGGCGTTCTGCCAACGCCAGAATCATGGGCAGGGAGAGGGCGTTGAGGGATTTTTGAGCGTCCAGGCTGGCGATGCCTATGCGCGCACCGCCGTTGCCGGCCAGTTCTTCGAAGTGCAGGTTCATTGTGACCTCAATCGAGAAGGTGAAGGATGAGTATGATCCCTTCGTGGGAAAGTGCCGGTGGTGTGTCAGATCAATTGACAAGCGGGGTCGGCTTTCCTAGGGTTCGCCTCATTCTTTTTTACAAGACAATTCAACTATGACCGATGGCGACCGTATCAAACTCGAACCCAGCTGGAAACACGCCCTGCGCGATGAGTTCGAGAAGCCCTACATGGCGCAGTTGCGCGAGTTCCTGCGTCAGGAACATGCCGCCGGCAAAGAGATCTACCCGCCCGGCCCGTTGATTTTCAACGCCCTTAACTCCACCCCTCTGGACAAGGTCAAGGTGGTGATCCTCGGCCAAGACCCCTACCACGGCCCTGGCCAGGCCCACGGCCTGTGCTTCTCGGTGCAACCTGGCGTACCGGCGCCGCCGTCGCTGGTCAATATCTATAAAGAACTCAAGCGTGATCTGAACATCGACATCCCCAACCACGGCTACCTGCAAAGCTGGGCCGACCAGGGTGTGCTGATGCTCAACACCACCATGACGGTAGAGCGGGCGAATGCCAATGCCCACGCGGGCAAGGGCTGGCAGTTCTTTACCGATCGGATTATCGAGGTGGTCAGTGAGCATCAGCCCCATCTGGTGTTTCTGCTGTGGGGCGCTCACGCCCAAAGCAAGCAGAAGCTGATCGATGCCACCAAGCATCTGGTGCTGACGTCGGTGCACCCGTCGCCGTTGTCGGCGTATCGCGGGTTTATTGGGTGTGGGCATTTCAGCCGGGCTAACAAATTTCTTGAGCAGAGCGGCGAGACACCCATCCAGTGGGCATTGCCTCCCCGCTGAGAGTCAGGTGAAAACCATCTGACGCTGGTTTTTCCGGGGGCGCAATGCTCCTGGGGCAGCCCTACCTGTTAATTCTGACAGTATCCAGCCACCTCGTTTGCCCGTTAACTGTTCTCCCGGCCCCTTGCTCTGCTGTTTATCAACATGCACCCAGCGGCCAGTCACTGAACCTAGTGTTGAGGAGAGTGGACATGCCTAAAAACAACCCATCGGACAGGCAGTTATTCAGGCGGGATCCCCTGATTCCAAAAATGGCGGCGGAGCCTGTGGTACCGCCCCCGTTCGCGTTGGAGTTATTGAATGATGAGCAGGCCTATACCATACCGCTCTCGGCTCAGGCGGCGGATTTGCCGGTGCAGGTCCAGACGTTATGGGGGGGAGGCGATGGGCTGGACCCTGGTGAGATTACGGCGATATCCTTTTACTGGGATAGCGAATCGGATCCGTTCGATATTCAGACCATCACCGCACCTTACGATGAGCGTGACCTGCCAGTGACAGGACACGTACCGCAAATAAAACTCAATGCACCCGGTCTGCATCTACTGCGCTACACCGTTACGCTGGTGCCGGGGGATTCGGCCGGTCCTTCAAATCCGATCCTGATTAATATTGACACGCAGGCTCCAAACCAGAATAACCGAGGAGCCCCGTTGATGTTCCCTGCGCAAATAGACGCCCAAGGGGTGACGGATCTGTACCTGGACGCGAACGATGACCAGGTGGTGGCCAAGGTTTTGCGTTGGCCGGACATCCGCCTTGAAGATGAGGTGGTCTGCGATCTGGTGCGTTTACCTCTGAACAGGGACAAAGCCAAGAGACGGGTGCTTGCGGATGCAGTCGCCCGTACCACAATCACCCAGGCCCATCTGGATGGAGACCCCATCGAGTTGATCTTTACCGGTGACGTACTGCGCAACCATGACAACGGTGAATACAACGCCCGTTATTTTTTGACCGACAGGGCTCTAAACGAGGGGCCTCCTTCACGCACTTCAGTCCTGCTGATAGACCTGACACCCACTCCGACCCTCCTCAGGCCCATCGAATTACCCCAACTGGCCATCGACGGGCTGATCGACCTGGAAGATGCTCGGGATCCAGGCCCGCCAGGCGGTGTGTACATGCACATTCTGGAAGTAGTCGGGGCAGCGCCAGGCGATATCCTTGAGCCGTTCTGGGGGTTTATTCCCTTGCCCACCATTACCATCGGAATTGGTCAGATTTGGCCGGTTGTGGTGCAGATCGACTATGCGACCCTTGCCAGTGGAGGCTTTGAGTTTACCCCTGGTACGATCCGGGCTGACTACACATGGCAGCGCGGAACCGGCGGCCCTAGACGCTCGCTTCCCAGGTTCGTGCCGGTCAATCTGACGGTCGCAGGCCCGGTAAGCCCGGAGAACCCCAACCCGGTAAACCGGTTGCTGGACAGGGTCACAGTCAAGGGCCTTGACGGCGATAACCAGCTGACTATCAGCGACCGCGATCGACCCGCCCGGGTTATCGTGCGGTTGTATCCAGGCCCTGTTGCGGGCCAGTTATTGGAGCTGAGGTGGGGCCACGCTGCCGTTCTTGCCGACACCTATACCGTACGGCCTGAAGACCGGGCAGGGGACGAAATCGAGTTCTTCGTCCCCTGGGCTCTGATCGAGCAAACACCAGGCGGCATTGTGCCAACGTTCTATTGGACATTTAACGGAGTCAACCGGCAGCGTTCACCCGATACGAACGTAACAGTCAATGTTGTGCCAATCGAAGGGCTACTAGACCCCGAGTTTCCTGATGTGGAGTACGGGCCTGGGCCTACGGCGGGTTTCATCAGTTGCTATTTGCGCCCTTGGGTCAGGGGCGCGCGGGTGAGAGTTCCCGGCGACAGTCGGTTGTCTGAGCACGACACGGTCATATTGTCTTGGTCAAGTTACCGCAATACCAATGGTCACCCAAGTGGTGTCATTCCAGAAACGATCGAGACGTTCTCCCATAAGCTGACACGATGGGAGGCGGAGCACGGGTATGATTTCTGGGTTCCATTTGACCCCTATATCTTGCTGCCAGGGCTGGTAAAACCGGCAGAGGGCCAGACCAACCCGCGCCATGGTTCGGCGGTCGTACAGTATCGGCTGATCAAAAACGCGGGAGGGGGAATGGGCGATTCCGAGCGGCGGCTGGTGTATATCACCCTGATTCAGCCTGACAGCCCGCCATGCCTTGCTGATTGATGCAGGTGCAGTTGGTAACAAAAACGGGAGATCGCACCGGTCTCCCGGCTTCCTCACGACAGCGTGACTCGGTCTTCCTCAGCCTGTTGGCGATAACGGCACGCAGCCAGAGCAATTGCCGTTGAAGCAGGCAACAACGGCCCGATGCACAGTTTCGACAGAGTTCAACCTGTCAACTTTGACAGTTACGAAGGTTTTCCGAAAAGAGTTAACTGCACATGAAATCAGTGCGAATTCGTCGAGCAGTTGTGACGGCTATTGATCAACAGCAGTACACACCCATTTGGAGATACCGGAAGCCCTATCGATCGTGGGCCCTCGGTTACTTCTATCCAGGAGTTTGTAAAGATGGCAAACCCAAAACGCTTCAAAAACACCAAGGGGCTTGAAACGCGCGCGAATAAACCCAGTACGTGGCCCACTTCCCTGACGCCTCCAGAACCTGCTGTCATCCAAACGTTGCCGAATGTAGACGGGGATGACCAGCTCAATGTGGTAAGCGCCGAGCATCAACTGAACGGGCTGCCCCTCACTATACCGATATGGCCGAATGCCGCAGAGTTTGCGGGTGATTTCGACATCCTCAGAGTTGAGATCGATGGAAATCCAGCTTTTCTTGAAGACTTCGAGGGACCTATTACGGCGGACGTAGATATTGTGCTCCGTTCAGGCCGTCTTAGAAGTCATGGGCCCAAGGAAATTACCTATTCCGTTACGTTAGACGGCTTGCCCCCTGGCGTGTTTTCTTTGCCACAGGACATCTTCGTCGACGCGATCGACCCCAATGGCAACAACCGGCCGGGGGCTCTACAGCTGCCGACTGACTTGCCACCTGAAGGGGTGACACCTGCGTATCTGGCGACCCATGGTGGAGTCACCCTGACCGTTGCCCGGCCCGTGGATTCAAGAGAAGGAGATACTCTAGTCGTATTTTTTGGCGAGGCAGACGATGTGGGTAAGACTATTACCGTTCCTCTCACTGGGCCGGTTACTGTTCCGTATACTACGGCGGAAATACAGGCTTTCGGAGAGGGGGATTTTTTAATCAGCTTTCAGTATATCGACAGGGCAGGTAATGCCACACAAGGGTCGGTACCCCGTACGCTCTCGGTTAAAACCACTAACCCGCCTGTGCTTCAGCCCCCGCAGGTTCCCAATGCCGGTACTCTGATCGACAAGGAGGAGGCGCGCGTTGGGGTGCTGGTGACTGTGCCCACCATCGTTGATTTCCACCCCAACGATTGGGTGTATGTCTATGCGGGCGGTATTGAGATTGGTCGCCAGCGGCTTGGCGTCACTCCAATATTTGATTTGGAGTTCGTTGCCGATTACACCACCCTGCGCGCGGGTGGTACGTCCTATAACGTTCATTTCAAGTATGAAGTTCAACGTGGCTTGGATGTCTTCACCTCAGAGGACACCATCGTTGCGGTCGACCTGGTGGAGCCGGGCGAACCGATCATCGGGCCGGGGCCGGAGGATATAACACTGGCGTTGCCTGTGGTGACGGGCGATTCGGCGATGAGTAACTCCTTGGTTGCAGGCGATCTGGACGGTACGATTCATGCGACCTTTCCCATCTATGCCGGGCGTACAACGGCTCCTGCCACCGAGTTTATCGATCTCTATTACGGCAAGATGGACGGCGAGATTGCCGATACGTATGAACTCACCGGTACGGAGCCTGATGGCTTCATGGTGCCAATGACTATCCCAAGAGCGTTAATCGAAACCGAAGGGAACGGCAAGATTCCCTGCTGGTATCAGATACGCAATACCAACAATTACAAACAGTCCCGCAAACAGGACGTAACCGTCAATATCTTTTCCCTTGAGGGTTTGGCTGACCCTGTTTTTACTAACTTATTCACGCCGCCAGCGCCTTCCATCGATCCACCCTTCATCTCCTGTGTACAAATGCCTTGGTTGGGCGTATCCATCAGAATTTTTGATCCGGTCAACCTTCAGGACAATGACACCGTGGTTATTCATGCTGTGCGATATCTTTACAGCGGCGCAGCAAAACCACCAACGCCAGTGGCGGGCAGTGAGCAGAACAGCCCACCGCTGGGGATCGGACCATCTGAACGACTCAACGGTTTCACTTACAATTTTGACCTGCCTTCTTACTTCGACGGCGATCCGACAAGGCGGCGTGGGTGGCTGGAGGTCACTTGGAGCATCATTCGCAGTGGCCCACCGCCTGAGAGTGGCACTTCTGACGCGGTCACGGTGAAATGGGACATTCGCAGCAGTGGTTCAACGGGAACTTGCGCACCCATTACACTGAGAAACGGCTCGTTGGTGTAGAGTATTCATACACTCGATCTGACAATATCGTTCTGCTTATAACCAAAAATCCCCTCTTATGAGGGGATTTTTCGTAGGGGATTGTTAAGGAATATCCTACATATCCTTTCTGCTTTGCTCTCTAATCTTTGCGGCTCTTGAAAACGGAACCTGCTCGGTACGGCTCCGATTTCGAACTGGTACTTTTTTAAGAGTCGCAAAAACATGATCAATGCTTCTATACCCTTGCGTTTTCGTTATACGCGGCTGTCCGCCGTGATCAAGCTCATGGTTGCCGCCCCTCTGTGTCTGCTGGGGGAGCAAGCCTTGGCCGTTAAAGTCGTCGACGGGCAAAAAGGCCCGGGCTTTTTCGATGTCTTCCCTGGTTCACACACTGACAGTTATATCGTGCAGCGCGGTGGCACCCTGAATGTGATGCCAGGTGGCGTCACACGTGAAATACGTGCAACGGGTGCGTCCACCCTTAACATGGACGCGGGCCGCGTTGACAGCTACTCAGCGCTCGATGCCGCAATCCTTTTGCATCAAAGCAATGCCACCATTGCCGACTCCCGGATCACCAGCCATTCCAAGGGTGGGATGGATTTGTCCCGTAGCCTGTCACAGGACATTGGCTCCGAGGCTATCGTGAGCAATAGCCAGATTACCGGTGCCACCTACGGGGCTACTGTTACAGCGTTCAGCCATTTGCAGTTGCTCAATGGTTCAACACTGACAGGTGGCAGCCAGGAAGGCCTGAAGTTGATGGGCGGAAAGGCAACGGTGGTGGGGAGTAACATAACCGGGGCTACCCATGGCGTCACCATGACCCGCGAGCATCGTACGGTAAAAGAGTCGCCGGTGCTGATTCTGGAAGGCTCACGTGTCGAAGGTGTGAGTGGCCCGGCCATTCTGGTGAACCAGGATATTACGGCCGAGATTGATGTGAATAACGGTTCCACGCTGATCGGTGGGAACGGCAATATGTTGGAGCTGACCAACGGCGGCGATGCCAACATGCGCGTCAACCGCAGCGCACTCCATGGCAACATCCAGGTGGGCATCGACAGCGCCCTGGACCTTAGCCTTGACGGCGCTTTTATGAACGGCGACGTCATCAACAACGGCGGCAGCGCCAGCGTCGGCCTGAATAATGGCTCGGTGCTCACCGGCCGCCTGGAAAACGTCGACACACTGGCGATCAACAGCGACGCCACCTGGGTCATGGTCGACGACCAGCATGTGGGCGATCTGCTCCTGGCCGGCGGTAACGTCAAGTTTGGCGAAACCGGCACGTTCTACCAATTGGACGTGGACAATCTGTCGGGCAATGGCACGTTCGTCATGAGCGCGGATTTCGCTACCTTGACCGGCGATTTCCTGAATGTCACCGGCACTTCTTCGGGCGACCATAAACTGCTGATCGCCAGCAGCGGCGCCGATCCGTTGTCGGAAGATCGCTTGCACGTGGTGCACACCGAAGACGGCGGCGCCAAGTTCAGCCTGGCCGGGGACCGGGTGGATGTCGGCACCTATTCCTATAGCCTGGTCGATGACAACGAAGGCAAGGACTGGCTGCTGGACCCCGGCAGCAAGGTGATCAGCCCGAGCACCAACTCCGTGCTGGCCCTGGCCAACGCAGCGCCGAGTGTGTTGTACGGTGAAATGACCAACCTGCGTACCCGCATGGGTGAGCTGCGTCATAGCGACGGTCAATCGACCGGGTTGTGGAGCCGTGCCTATGGCAACAAATTTGAAGTGAACAACAGCGATAAAGGCATGCAGTACAACCAGACCCAGCGTGGTTTCACCCTGGGTGCCGACGTGCCGTTGACCGGCGGTGATGGCCAATGGCTGGCGGGCTTCATGGCCGGTCACAGCACCTCGGACCTGGACCTGAGCCGCGGCAGCAAGGCTAGCGTCGACAGCTACTACCTGGGCGGTTATGCCACCTGGATGGACGCGGAAAGTGGTCTTTACTTCGATGGTGTGCTCAAGTTCAACCGCTTGCACAACGAGTCCAACGTGGCCATGAGCGACGGCAAGAAAGCCAAGGGCAACTACACGCAAAACGCGGTCACGGCTTCGGCTGAAGTGGGGCGTAATATCAAGCTGGATGACGGTTACTTCGTCGAGCCTTACGGCCAGCTGGCCACGGCGATTATCCAGCGCCAGAGCTACGAGCTGGACAACGGCCTGCAAGCCGAAGGCGCGCGTACGGCTTCGGTAGTGGGTAAGCTGGGTGTGACCGCCGGGCGCGATATCCAGTTGGAAAGCGGCAGCGTGTTGCAGCCGTACCTGCGTACTGCAGTGGCCCATGAGTTCAATCAGAGCAACAAGGTGTCCGTCAATGGCAACAGCTTCAACAACGACCTGTCGGGTTCGCGGGTTGAAATGGCGGCCGGTGTCGCCATGGCAGTGTCGAAGAACTGGAAGGTGCATGCCGATGTGGAACGTAGCATGGGCAAGAGCATTGACCAGCCTTGGGGCGTGAACGTGGGGTTGCGTTACGACTTTTAAGGGTGTGAACGTCTCACGTGTAACCCAATTAAGAGCCCCGGTTCGCAAGATCCGGGGCTTTTAATTGAGTTCGCACCGGGGGCGAGCTAAAACACCACTAAGGACACGGAATCGCCGCCAATATCGGCCACATACCCGTGGGAACCGTCAGGAGCTACCACGACTCCACGGGGCTTGTTAAAGCCAGCATACGAGCCAATCATCTGCCTTGCGCGCGTATCAATAATCCCCAGCAGGTTTGCGTCAGTTTGCGACACGTAGGCAAGGTCGCGCTGACGTTCGAATGCAATGTCGAAGGGCCCTTGCAACCCCGTCAGTGTCCGGCTGATGCGCTGGGTAGCGGTGTCGCCGATACTGACGATGCCGCCTGCTCGGCCCGAGATGTATACCTGTGAGCCACGAGGGGCGTTGGCGGGTGGCAAAGCGCAAACAGGTTTATCGACTGGATAAACCTGTTTGCGTTACGGGTTAAAGGCGTTCCGGGGTGTCAAAGTTGAAGGATGAACACCGTGTTGGCATTGTAGTTGCTGACTAACGCATATGACCCATCGGGGGCAATAGCGATGCTTCTGGGATAGACGAACCCCGTCAGGGTTCTGATGACCTCTTCTTTGTCGATGTCAATGATTGCCACTGAGTTGGAGGTCTGCATCGTTACATAAGCCAGCCGGCGTGTGGGATGAAAGGCTATACCGAATGCACCGGTTAGGCTGGATATGGTCTTGCTGATTAAGTTGGTGCGTGTATCGACGATTTTTACGTTGGCCGCATTTTGGTCTGTTACATAGATTTTTTGCGCATAAGGGCTGTATGCCAATCGCCAGGCATAACTGAAACCTCCAAGTGTCGACAGCTGAGTATTGGTAGCTGTGTCGATAATACCCATTGCACTCACCCCTGCGCAGTAAAGGCGTGTGCCCTGTGGCGCCAGCGCCAAGTCTACTGGGTAATGGGCGTAGCCTGTGTAAATTAGAGTGTCGTTCGATGTGTCAATAACGTGAAGTCGGGCTTGATAATTAGCACCATGGTAAAGGCGTGAACCGTCCAAGTTAAAAGCGAAGCCGCCATTTCCATAAATGTTAACGCCCGTAATCTTGTTGCTGATTGTATTATCGCTGGTATCGATTACTTGAATTTCGCCCGAGTAGTATCCACTGACATACAGTCGTGACCCATCCGGATGAAGCGCCAATCCATTTGTGTAAGTGTTAGCAGGCATAATAATCGTATCCGAAAGGCTGAACGTCGTCAGATCAATCACCGATACCGTGGCGCTATTGTAGTTGGCAACATAAGCCACGGTGCCCTCTGCGTTAATGACGATGCGATCCGGGCCGCCGCCTACGTTGATGCTGTCTACAACGCCCGGTTGCTTCCTGACTCTGTAACGTGCAGGCACCAACGGTTGCGCTGTCGCCCGCCCGCCGCCATCCAGCGACACATACGGCTGGAAGTCCACCGGGCTGCCGTCGTTGAGTCTTCTCAGGTAACTGGCCGGAATCGGCGTCAGGATGCGCTTGGCGGCAAACTCTTCGGACGTCAGTGGGGTGCCGTTGCGCAGCACTTCATTCGCCGTGCCCTCGGCATCAATCCACACCGATTGCGGGTTCTCAGGGTCGTAGCGCAAAAACGGCCAGGCATCAATCCGAACATCATGTGCCTTGGTGACGTCAATCACCCCACTATTGGCCTCGGCCTGGGGCACGCTCACCAAGTCCCAGTCCTGCTCCGGCAGCGCCTGGATCTCAAGGGTGAGTTCCTCGGATGCTTCAGTTTTGTGGTCGCGGATCACCTCGTAGAACACCCGGCAACTTTGCTCCAGGTTGGCACCCACGAATGGGTTGGCTACGGTGAACTCGACGTAGTCTTCACCGGGGGCGGGGATGCCGGGTTTGATGGCGATATCCGGTGTACCGAGCCCCGGTTTGCCGATGATATGCACTTTGATGTCATCGCTTGCCAGCCTCGGGCTGTAACGTACGCGCACGGTCACTACTTCCGCACGCGGTGGCAGCACATGCACAGGGTTCAGGCGGCTCAGGGTTGGCGTGATCGATGTGCTTTCGAGCACCTCGGGCACGGGCAGATTGAGGGCCACGCCGACGCGGATCGTCAGGGCCTCGGAAAGTATGTCTCGCGGTCCTGAGTTCCTTACGATGTAGTACAGCTTTTGGGTGCCATTGAGGTTGGGGGTGACGAAGAACCGAGGTACCGAGAAGGGCAAGTCTTGACCGATCCAGTATTCGTCGATCTCGAATTCCATTGGCTGGGCGCTGCCGCCGGGGGCGCTGCCTTCGGCGTGCAGGTACACCGTGGAGCCCAAGGTGAAAGCGGTATGGTGTTTGACGGTGACTCTCAGATTACCGGGGTTCTTGTCCGGGTCGAACAAATAGTCCGGCGGCCCTGCCTGGGGTGTGGTGGGGGCTGGCAGGATGGCTCGCAGGGCGCCCACATACAGGTCCAGTTGATGTGACAGTGGCCCGCCGTTGACGTTGTAGTACATCGAGAGCGAGCCACCGTCCAACTGGGCGATATCGCCATTGCGCCCGTTGGGCAGGTCAATTTCGATCTCACCCTGGCCGACGCGCGCTGGCTCCTCGTGATAGTATGAACGGCCATTGGCTTTGGTGCCATTGAGCGTCAGGAGGACGCGGCCGTTGGCGGGGTAGCCGGTGAGTGCGCTGATTCTCACCTGCACTGGGTCGGTGGTTGCGGGCAGGTTTCCGCCTACGACCCCCAGCACGACGGGGGCCGCCAGGCCAACCCCGACGGCGGTGCCGGTGATATCTACCGAGGTGCTGAAGGAATTACGCGGCGTAACGTTTGGGCGCAGGCGTTGATAGGTCAACTGGATTCGCCCGTCGATCAACGGCAGGATATCGGCGTTGGGCCAGCGGATACGCTGGGGGCGGGTGGTGGAGTTGATACGATGATCGTAAAAGGTGGTGAGCGGGAGCCCACCTGCAGTGCGCCCGGAGACTTTCACACGCAGTATGTCACCGATCAAATAATCGTGGCTGTTTACATCAACCACGATGGTCGCATCATCGCCATCAAGCTCATCAGTGTCGAGCAAAGCGTTTTGGCCTGGCCGCTCGACGGATTCGTGGATGTAAGCGACTGGCAACAGCGGTTCGATGTCGGTGCCGCGGCGAACCTCAATGACTTGGGGTGGGGAAAACCCCTGGGAATGGTTGCCGACCTCGTCCACCACCTCGTACTCGCACACGTGCACGCCGTCACCAACCTTATCCCATGTACCGGTGTTGATGGGGATGATGATGGGGGCTTTGCCCGCTGCCTCAAATTCAGTCACTTTATGCGGGACAACGACCCCGCCGATACTCAGGTGAATTACATCCCGCACCTTGCGTCTATTGGCCTCGGGAAGGTTGGGGTTCAACGGGTAATAGCCGATGGACACAGGGATAGGGGTTGCTGAGTTTTCCGGCGTGACCCCATTCTCGATCACATCCTGAGGAAAGACAGGCTTGGGCAGGTTCTCGTTTTCCAGCGTGCTGGCCACCGGGTCACGCCCACCTGGGGCCTCGGTGTCGACCTTGATCTTGGAGAGTGGGGTTTTGTCGTCGTTGCCGCCCACGCCGGTCACAAAGGCTTGCAGCTCGTTCTCGGCCTCTCGGATAAAACGCGCGCTTTCCACATGCAGGACAATTTGCGCGCCCTGCCGGGCTTCTTCATCAGTAACGGTATGAAAGTCCACACGAATGCCGTTCAATTTCAATTCGACGAAGTCATTACCGGCCTGATTAAGCCAAGAGGGCAATATACAGATCACGCCTTTGGGGCTGAGCTCCAGCGCTGCGCGGTTAAGGCCACCATTGAAGCCGGAGACCGGGTTGCTCAGGGTGGGCAGGTACAGGGGCAATAGCGCGAAGGGGGTATTGCGAAAGGACTGTGACGTCAAGATGGCGCCGTCGGGTTGGGCAATGGTGAAGCCTTCAGGGCGCAAAGAGGTGGGCTGAACGGAAATGGGTGAGCGATCGGGGTGCTGGGTATCCTGGTCGATAGTCATGAAGAAGGTCCTGTCAGAGCCGTTGAGGGGGGGGCGCCCGAACTGGTTGGGCTGAGCATCACTCGGTTGATTCAACGCTGTGATCAGGGAGATGGATAGCTGTGAGAATTGACAGTGCCGACGAATGGTAGGGGCCTGGGGCGACCCAAGCCAAAGCAAGATCAGTACTGCCGATTCCAATGCCTGAATAACGGCTCCGCCAGAAACAACACAAACAACAAGCGCATCACCTGCATCGCCGTCACCAACGGCACCGACAATTGCAGGGTCTCTGCCGTCAGGCTCATCTCGGCGATGCCACCGGGCATCATGCCCAGCGTCAGTGAGCGCAGGTCCAGGTGCGTCAGCGCACTCAACCCTACCGCTGCCAACGTGGCGAGCGCCATGGTCAAGGCCGTGCCAATCAAGGTGCGGCCCATGAACGCCGGTGCGCTGCGGAAGAACTGCCGATTGAAGTGGCAGCCCAAACCGCTGCCGATCAGCCATTGGCCGATCTGGCTGCCGCCGTCGGGCAGGCCAATGTGTAAGTCCCCGGTCACACTGGCGATGGCACTCACCAGCAATGGCCCGAACAACCAGGGATTGGGTTGACGCAAACGCTGCCAGCCCCAGGCAACCAGCGCACCTATCGGAAACAGCAGGGCCAGCCAGGCCCAGTCCACAGGCGCCGGGTGAAACTGCGGTGCACCGCCGCCCAGCAAATACTTGAAGATCGCCGGCACACACAACACCACCACCAGCACACGCAGGCTTTGCCCTGCCGCGACCCGGCTGAGCACCGCGCCGTTGCGGGCGCCGAGGTTGACCATCTCCCCGGAGCCGCCCGGCATACTGGAGAAAAACGCCGTGGCGCGGTCTTCACCGCTGCGGCGCATCAACCACACGCCGACCACGCTCGACAAACTGGTGACCAGAGCACCGAAAAAGATCAGGCCGAAGTGGCTCATCACTTGTTCGATCACCAGCGGGGTGAAGTGCAAGCCAATGCCGATGCCCACCACCCATTGGCCGCATTTGCGCCCGCCGGGAATCTCCGCCAATTGCCAGGGCGTGAGGCAGCGCACCAAGATGATCGCCAGCAACGAGCCGACCATATACGGCAAAGGCCAGCCGACCAGGCTGGCCAGGTAACCGCCGGCCAGGCCGACCAGCGGTGTTCCCCACCAATGTTTAAAGGTGACTTCAGACATCAGCCACGGCACGACGCTGCAGGGCCCGTTTGCGATAGATGCGAACCAGCGGGAACATCAGCATCAGCGCTGTCAGTACCCATACACCAAAGGTGATCGGGCTCGACCAGAGGATGTCCAGCGCACCGTTGGAAATCGACAACGCACGGCGCAGGTTCTGTTCCATCAGACCGCCGAGGATAAAGCCCAGCAATACCGGCGACAGCGGGAAATCCAGCTTGCGCAGGATGTAGCCGAAGATGCCGATGCCGACCATCAGGAACAGGTCGAAGGTGGTGGCATGCACCGCATACACACCAATCGCGGTAATGATCGCGATCACCGGCACCAGTGCCCAGTTCGGCACGGCGAGGATACGGGTGAAGATACGGATCATCGGGATGTTGAGGATCACCAGCATGATGTTGGCAATGAACAACGATGCGATCAGGCCCCAGACGATGTCGGGTTGCTGTTGAAACAGCAGCGGGCCTGGGGTGATGTTGTACAGCGACAGGGCGCCGATCATCACCGCAGTGGTGCCCGAACCTGGCACGCCGAGCGTCAGCATCGGCACCAACGCGCCACAGGCGGACGCCCCAATGGCGGTTTCCGGTGCCGCCAGGCCGCGCATATCGCCCTGGCCGAACTTGCCGCTGGCACCGGCCATGCGTTTTTCGGTCATGTAGGCAACGGCGGACGCAAGAGTTGCGCCGGCGCCCGGCAATACACCCATGATGAAACCGAGCAAGCCGCAGCGGATGTTAACCACGAACACCGCACCCGCTTCCTTCAGGTTGAACATCATGCGTCCGGTGGCCTTGACCGCTTCCTGGCCGCGATGGGTTTTTTCCAGCAGCAACAGGATCTCGCTGATGGAGAACAGGCCCAGCACCAGCACCACAAACTGGATGCCATCGGTGAGGTGGATGTTATCTCCGGTAAAGCGATACACGCCGCTGTTGGCGTCGATGCCCACTGCCGAGAGGAACAGCCCGATCAGCGCCGCCACGAAGGTCTTCAGCGGCTTGTCACCGGCCATGCCGCCCAGGCACACAATCGCGAACACCATCAGTACGAAATACTCCGCAGGGCCGAAGGCAATCGCCCATTTGGCCAGCAGCGGGGCAAACAGCACCATGCCGCAGGTAGCGATAAACGCACCGATGAACGAACTCCATGCCGACAACGACAGCGCTACGCCAGCCAGGCCTTTGCGGGCCATCGGGTAACCGTCGAGGGTAGTCATCACGGTGGACGCTTCGCCCGGGATGTTGAGCAGGATCGAGCTGATGCGGCCGCCGTATTCGCAACCCAGGTACACCGCTGCGAGCAGGATCAACGCCGACTCCGGCGGCAGGCCCAGGGCGAATGCGATAGGGATCAACAGCGCCACGCCGTTGATCGGGCCCAGACCCGGCAGCAGGCCCACCACGGTGCCGATCAAGGTGCCGCACAGCGCGGTCACCAGGTTGTACGGGCTCAGCGCGACGCCGAATCCCTGGCCCAAATAGCCAAAAGTATCCATATCAGTTCTCCAGAACGTCGAGCAGGCCGAGGGGCAACGGCACATCCATGGCTTTATCGAACAGCAGGTACAAGCCGATAGCCATCAGGCCGACGATCACCACGCTGGGCATCCAGCGGCCGCCATACAGGCGCGCCATTGGAATGCCGATCAACATGCTGCTGAGGATGAACCCCAGGGATTCGAAGGTGGCGGCGAACACGAGCAACAGCGCGACGCAAATGCCGATCTTGATCAGGGTTTCGCGGTCCAGCGCCGGTTCTTCTTCGGTGTGCCTGGTCGGTTGCGGGCGAAACAGCATGTAGATCAGCGCCAGGCTCATCAGCCCGAGCATCAGCAACGGGTAGGCTCGCGGGCCGACCGGCTCGTAGGAAAACGCCGCCTGATACGGCCAGGCCATCAGGGCCAGGCCGGCGCAGGCCAGCAACAGCACGGCGGCGAAAATGCGTTGTAAGAGCATAGGAAACTCCAAGGCCCCACTTGTAGGAGCGAGCTTGCTCGCGAAAAACTTCAACGATAACGCGTGCTGTCTGGGCGCACGTGGATGTCCTTGGGTTCTTCGCGAGCAAGTTCGCTCCTACAGGGGCATTACACAAAAGACGGGCGTTTACTGGATCAGGCCGAACTCTTTGGCCAGCACTTTGTAGTCAGCCACCTGTTTCTTCACGTAGGTGTCCAGTTCCGGGCCGGTCATGGCAAACGGGAACAGCTCGCGCTGGTCACGCAGCTTGGCGAACTCGTCGGAGGCCAGCAGCTTGTCGAAGGCGTCTTTCCACCAGGCGTAGTCGGCATCGCTGACTTTTGGCCCCAGGTAGAAACCGCGTACCACGGGCCAGACGATGTCGTAGCCTTGCTCCTTGGCGGTGGGGATGTCTTTCATTTCCGGCTCGTCCAGGCGTTTCTCGGAGAACACCGCCAACAGGCGCATGTCACCGCTGAGGATGTGCGGCATGGAGTCGGAGATGTCGGTACTCCCCACCTGGATATGACCGCCGAGCAGGGCGGTAGCGATTTCACCGCCTCCTTCCAGGGCCACATAACGCAGTTCACGCGGGTTGATCCCGGCAGCCTTGGCGATCAGCGCGGTTTGCATCCAGTCCTGGCTGCCGACGGTGCCGCCGGAACCTATCACTACGCTGCCCGGATCTTTCTTCAAGGCTTTTACGAGATCGTCGAGGGTCTTGTAGGGCGAATCGTTTTTCACTGCGATGGCACCGTAGCTGGTGCCTACTGCCGCCAGCCAGCGCACGGCGCTTTCATCAAAGCGACCGAACTTGCCCTGGGCCAGGTTCAGCAGCGAACCACTGGACCAGGCCACCAATGTGCCTGCGTCCGCAGGGCGCTGGGCGACCACTGCGTTGTAGGCCACCGCGCCCACGCCGCCGGGCATGTAGGTCACACGCATCGGCTTGCTCAGCAGCTTCTGGTTGACCAGCGCGCTTTGCGCCAGCTTGCAGGTCAGGTCAAAACCGCCGCCAGGTGAGGCCGGGGCGATACATTCCGGGCGCTTGGGCTCGTCGGCGGCCAGCAACTGGCCGGCGAACAATATGCAGCCGGCGGCGAGGGCAAATTTACGCAGTGAAGGGTTCATGGTTATCTCCATCGTTGTTGTTATAAGGTTTTAGTACCAACGCACATTTACCAAAGGGCAATGCTATAGCTGACCAGCAAGCGCATTTCATCCGCATCACGGGCTGAATAGTTGGAGCGATAGGTCGCGTTACGCAGGCGCACGGCCACATCCTTGAACGTGCCGCTTTGCACCACGTACTTGATCTCGCTGTTGCGCTCCCACTCTTTGCCCGTTTGGCCGTTCTTGAGCTTGATGTTGTCGCCCGACAGGTAACGGCTCATAAAACTCAGGCCTGGAATCCCCAGCTTGGCGAAGTCGTAGTCGTAGCGTGCCTGCCAGGAGCGTTCTTCGGCGCCGGCAAAGTCGTTGATCTGTACGAAGTTGACCAGGTACGGGTCGCTGCCATCCACATACGGAAAGGCGCTGTCGCCCGACATGTGCTGGTAGCCGGCGCTGAGCTTATGGCCATTGAGTGCATAGCTGAACAGGCCGTTGAGGGACCGGTTGTCGATAGTGCCGCCGCGGGCGCTGCCGGTGTCGTCACTGATGGCCAGGCGCAGGTCGGCGGCAAACGTGCCGGGGCCCATCGGGCGCGCGGCAACCAGGCCGAGAAAGTGCTGGCGGTACACGTCATCGAGTTGGGCGAAGTGGTAGCTGCCGGTGATTTTGTCGGCGAACTTGTAGTCGACGCCGCCGAAGTTGAAGTGCTTGCCGGTGGCGCCGCTGAGGAAGCGGCTGTTCTTGTTGTTGAGCGCGATATCTTCGTAGTTGGTGTCGTCGCGGTCTTTGGCTTTGTCCAGGCGGCCGCCGGTGAATACCAGGTTCTTGAATTCCCTGGAGGTGATCAAGCCACCGTTGAAGGTCTGCGGCAGGATGCGACCGTCGTTGGGCTTGAGGATTGGCAATTCGGGTATCAGCGCGCCGATCTTCAGCTCGGTGGCGGAGATTTTCACTTTGCCGGTCAGGCCCAGCTTGGAGTACTCATTGGCGGCACGGCCGTCGTCGTGGGTCGGCAGCAGGCCGGTGCCGGTGCGGTCGGGGCTGGAGTCGAGCTTGACGCCGAGCATACCCAGCGCATCCACGCCAAAACCGACAGTGCCGTCGGTGTAGCCCGACTGCAGGTTGAGCATAAAGCCCTGGGCCCATTCGTCGCGTTTGGATTGCTGCGCACGGGTACCGTCGCGAAAGTCGCGGTTGAAGTACATGTTGCGGGTTTCCAGGGTCGCGCTACTGTCTTCGAAGAAGGCAGCCTGGCTGAGCGGCGAAAAGCCGGCGAGGGCGCAAGCACTGGCGAGGGCGGTGTGGCTCGGACGGCAAGAACGAACAGGCGTGCAAGCCTGGGGCTGTGTCGACAGCATCGTGATGGACTCCGTTATTGTTCTTATTTTTGGCGAAAACGCTTCAAGGCGTTTTTCGGGCGCTACGGGTGAGGCAGCTCGGCGGGCAGAAACCACCGTAGCTGGATGCTAAAGGGCGAAGCTTTCACTAACCTTTCAATTGTCTTTCAATGTTTTCGGGCTTCACAGGGCAGGTTGCGCCTGTAAACTCGCCGGCCAGCGGGCCAATAAAACGCCGCGCCGACCACTCCTCATGAGGTAGAAATCCATGCGTGTCCTCCTGGTTGAAGACCATCTGCAACTTGCCGAAAGTGTCGCGCAAGCGCTCAAGGGCATGGGTCTGACCGTCGACGTGCTGCACGATGGTGTGGCCGCGGACCTGGCCTTGGGCAGCGAGGAATACGCAGCGGCGATCCTCGATGTGGGCCTGCCGCGCATGGATGGTTTCGAGGTGCTGGCGCGCTTGCGGGCCCGAGGGAAAAACCTGCCGGTGCTGATGCTGACGGCACGCAGTGATGTCAAAGACCGCGTGCACGGCCTGAACCTGGGCGCCGACGACTACCTCGCCAAGCCGTTCGAACTGACAGAGCTGGAAGCGCGGGTCAAGGCGCTGCTGCGCCGCAGTGTACTGGGCGGGGAGCGCCAGCAGACGTGCGGGGTGCTGGTATACGACCTGGACACACGACGCTTCACGGTTGGCGGTGAATTGTTGACGTTGACCTCCCGCGAGCAAGCCGTGCTCGAAGCCTTGATCGCCCGACCGGGTCGCGTGATGAGCAAAGAGCAATTGGCCTCTCAGGTTTTCGGCCTGGACGAGGAGGCCAGCCCCGATGCCATCGAAATCTACGTGCACCGCCTGCGCAAGAAGCTCGACGGCCAGCCCATCGCCATCGTGACGTTCCGCGGCCTGGGCTACTTGCTGGAAGCCCGCGATGCATAAGCCCAGCAGTCTGCGCTGGCGCTTGCTGTGGAACCTGGCGCTGTTGCTGGTGCTGTTGATGCTCGCCAGCGGCATGAGCGCCTACTGGAACGGGCGCGAAGCCGCCGACACGGCCTATGACCGCACGCTGTTGGCTTCGGCGCGCACCATTGCCGCAGGCTTGACTCAGGTGGACGGCACCCTCAGCGCCAATGTGCCCTATGTGGCCCTCGACACTTTCGCCTACGACAGTGCCGGGCGTATCTATTATCAGGTCAACGATATCCACCAGAAGCTGATTTCCGGTTACGAAAACCTCCCAGGCCCGCCGCCCGGCACCCCCCGCACCGACGATTACCCGGCCCTGGCGCGCTTCTACAACGCCATGTACCAGGGCCAGCACGTGCGAGTGGTGAGCCTGCTCAAGGCCGTTTCCGAGCCGAACATGAATGGGATGGCCGAGATTCGTGTCGCGGAGACCGACGAAGCGCGCGTCGCCATGGCCCGCAGCTTGATGGCCGACACCTTGCTGCGCCTGGGGATGCTGGCTATCGGCGCGTTGCTGCTGGTGTGGTTTGCCGTAAGCGCTGCACTGCGCCCGCTTGAACGCCTGCGTACAGCGGTGGAAGAACGCCAACCCGATGATTTGCGGCCGCTGCCATTGGTGGAAGTTCAGGATGAGTTCGGCCCGCTGGTGCGCTCCCTCAACCACTTCACCGAACGTCTGCGCGGCCAGTTCGAGCGCCAGGCGCAGTTTATTGCCGATGCTGCCCACGAACTGCGTACGCCCTTGGCGGCGCTCAAGGCTCGCCTGGAACTGGGTTTGCGTGCCCAGGAGCCGGCCACCTGGCACAGCACTCTGGAAAGCGCCGCCCAGGGCACTGACCGCCTGACCCATCTGGCCAATCAATTGTTGTCCCTGGCCCGTATCGAAAACGGTGCACGAGCCATTGCTGAAGGGGGCGCGCAGTTGCTCGACCTCAGCCAGTTGGCGCGTGAACTGGGCATGGCCATGGCGCCGCTGGCTCACGCACGCGGAGTGGCCTTGGCGCTGGAGGCGGACGAGCCGGTCTGGTTGCGCGGTGAACCGACGCTGTTGAATGAGCTGCTGAGCAATCTGGTGGACAACGCTATGGCCCACACGCCACCTGGCGGCAATGTGATTTTGCGCGTGACCGCACCGGCGGTGCTGGAGGTTGAGGATGATGGCCCAGGCATCCCGCTGGATGAGCGGGACCGGGTATTCGAGCGCTTTTATCGTCGTAGCCAGCAGGGCATGGGGTCTGGCTTGGGGCTGGCGATTGTCGGGGAGATCTGCCGTGCGCACCTGGCGCAGATCAGCCTGCATGATGGCGAGTTGGCCGGGTTGAAAGTGCGCGTGAGTTTTATCGCCGGTTGATCAGTAGAACATCGACCGGGCTTCATCCAGTTCGGTGCGCGTCTTTTCGCTGTAGAGATCAATTCGCAGCTTTTTCATTGCAGGCACGCTGGTAATGTCGACTTTCGCCAGCGGATGGTCGGTGGTGTTATGGCAGTAGAGCACGGCGATCTGCACCAGATCCACATAGTCGAGTGTGGCAGAGTTGCGTTCCAGGCTCAGGTACTGGCCCGGCAGTTTCGCCAGCATTTCGGGGAAGTCCCAGCCACTCAGCAGTTTGTCGCCCAGTAACGGATGAATGCTTTCGATGACGTGGTTGAGGCTGACCGGGTCGGAAAGCAGCTCGTAGTGGTCTTCGGCGTAGGTGAGGATCGGCAGCACGCCGATCTGATGCACCAACCCGCCGAGGGCCGCCTGGTCGGCCTTGAGGTGACTATGCCGGCGACACAAGGCATAGCTGACGCCGGCGACTTCCAGGCTACGGCACCACACATCGCGCATTTTCTGTGCGACCACTTCGGAGCGGGCGTGAAAAATCTGCTCCATCACCAGGCCGATGGCCAGGTTGCTGCTGTAGTTGGTGCCCAGCCGCGTGATGGCCGTATGCAGGTCGGTGACTTCCTGGCTCGCCCTTAACAGCGGGCTGTTGACCACCTTGATCAGGCGCGCCGACAGGGCGGTGTCGCGACTGATCACCTTGCTCAAATGACTGATGCTGATCTCAGGGTCTTCGGCGGCCTGGCGAATTTTCAGGGCCACCTCCGGCAATGTCGGCAGAACCAGGTCATCGTTGTCGATGGCCGTCACCAACGCCTGTTGGACTTTTTCCGCCAGCTTGTTCATTCATGCTCTCTAGGGTGCTGCAAAAAGGTATGGCGATTAACGCTGGATCTCGCGATCACGGTCCAGTTGGTAAGGCAGATCAAGCAGCTGCAGGCCGGGGCCTTCCAGGCTGCCTGTACGCACGTCGCCACTCTCGGCAGCTTCGGCTTGCAGCACAGCGAGAAGTTCAATCGACTGGTCAGCTTTTGCCGCGATCACGACCTCGCCAACCGCGCTGTTATGGCCGGGGGAAAACAACGGCGTGCCGGGCTCGGGTAATTGTGTGGCTTCAAGGCTCAGTCGATACAGGCGCCGCTTGAGTTTGCCCAGGTATTGCATGCGCGCGACGATTTCCTGGCCGGTGTAGCAGCCTTTCTTGAAACTGACACCGCCCACGGCTTGCAGGTTGAGCATCTGCGGGATGAACAGTTCGCGGGTCTGCGCCATTACCTGGCCGATACCCGCGCGAATCTGGCCAAGCAGCCAGGCATTCAACTCAGCCTGTGGCAATTGCGTGGTCAGTTGGCTGCGCACGGCGTCGGCTTGTTCGGTGGGCACCCAGAGTTCGGCACGGCCGGGGGACACACGAATAGCGATCAATCTGTCGGTGCGCACCACGCTGTCGGTTTCGGCGGGTAGCGCCAGGCCAAGGGCAACCAGGGGCGCGTCTGCGTTCGCTAACCCGAAGCGCACCCAGGCGGCGCTTTCGTCGGTAAGTTTGGATTTGGAGAACACCGCGTATTTCTTCAGGTCTGCCAACTGCGGTTCGAGCAGCTCCGTGGCCATGGCCAGGATTACGCCGTCACCTTGCAGCAGGATGCGGAAGCTGGACTGCATCCGGCCTTTTTGCGTGCAGCGCGCGCCCAGGCTGGCCTGGGTATCACTCAGGTAATTGAGGTTGCAGGTCAGTTGGCCTTGCAGGAATTTGGCAGCATCAGAACCGCGGACGGCGAGAACGCCTTCGTGGGACAGGGGGCAGAAGAAAGCAGAGTCAGCCATGGGTCATCGCAGGTTAAAAAGTCATGGGTGCATCATAGAGGGGCGTCCGGCAAATGCATAGTTTCGTCGCTGGCGACCAAAGCCGACTGTTCCGGTGTCGCCGGGCCTGTATACTTGCGCTCTATTTGAGGAGGGCT
>Ga0308157_10001488_pt1 | contig 47549 bp, 33 predicted proteins | sample PhyBR1_FD_201035 | JGI IMG/M metagenome (GOLD analysis project Ga0308157, IMG submission 201035) | Phyllosphere microbial communities from UC Gill Tract Community Farm, Albany, California, United States - DLSLB.R1 | ecosystem: Host-associated > Plants > Phyllosphere > Unclassified | place: USA... | reverse complement strand
GACGTCCAAGTTGTGCTTCGCGTCTGAATGTTGATCCGGCTCACTCGCTTCCGCAGGAAAGGTCTGCTGGGCGAAACCTAATCACGGTTTTTTTTACTGTCAACCATCTTTGCAAAATATTTTTTGCCAGACTGCCGACCGAGCCGCCCGCAGGACGCCCGGCGACACCACCGGCAGCAAACCGGAACAGCGCCGGCATCAATGCATGCGTAAACACGAATGTAAAAAATCCTCGGTAAAAGCGCACTATTCTTTCAACAACGTGCTTCCGGCTACTGCATCCGGCGCAAGCTCGGCCAGTACTTCCGCCAGTGCCTGGCAGCGCTTTCGGCATCGACAACCCACCCTGAATTTTTTTTCCGGCCGGTGAAGCTTTCGCCAGCAACAGCATCGTTTTGCGCAAACTTTTTCCTGCCTTCGCACCGTGTGCGACGACGTCGTTGTACTGCCTTGCGATGTGCACTCGCCGATCTTGAGCACCCATCGACCTCATCGATCCATGCCCTGGTCGCGACCACACCATCACGCGACGCTGACATCGGCGCAAAAAAAACGGCCGCACAAGGCGGCCGTCTTTCCGGTAGCGAAGAACTCAGTGTTCTTCGTTCTCCAACATCTCGGCATAGTCGTCCGGGCCGAGCAGGTCGTTCAACTCTTCCGGCGCGGAAACTTCCACGACGAACAGCCAACCTTCACCGTAGGCGTCTTCGTTGATGGTCTCCGGCTTGTCAGCCAGGCCGTCGTTGACTTCCACCACGGTGCCGGACACCGGGCTGTACACGTCCGATGCCGCCTTGACCGACTCGACCACGGCAGCGCCGGTGCCGACCTGCACGCTGTCGCCAACGGTCGGCAACTCGACGTAGACCAGGTCACCCAGCAAACCCTGGGCGTGATCGGAAATACCTACGGTGACGCGGCCATTGCCTTCGACACGGGCCCACTCGTGGGACTTGAGGAACTTGAGGTCGCCGGGGATCTCGCTCATGGAACTACTCCGAAAAAAAACAGTGGTCGGGATGAAACGCTAGTTTAACGAACCGGACGCTGGCTGGCGTCCGGCCCGGTCTTGAATCACAGGTTGATGCCGGCCTGCGCCTGGCCGTCGCGTACGAACGGGAACTTCACCACGCGCACCGGCACTTCCTTGCCGCGGATGTCCACGCGCACATCGTCCAGCGTACCTGCCGGCACACGCGCGAAAGCGATCGCCTTGCCAAGCGTCGGGGAGAACGTGCCAGACAGGATCTCGCCCTCGCCATTGGCGGTGAGCACCTTCTGGCCATGCCGCAGCACGCCCTTCTCGTCCATCACCAGGCCGATCATCTGCCGCGCGTTGCCTGCAGCTTTCTGTGCCTCCAGTACCGGGCGACCGATGAAGTCGCGGCCTTCGTCGAGGGCAACGGTCCATGCCAGCGCCGCTTCATACGGGCTGATGGTTTCGTCCATGTCCTGGCCATACAGGTTCATGCCGGCTTCCAGGCGCAGGGTGTCACGTGCGCCAAGGCCCGCCGGTTTCACGCCTGCGGCAAGCAATGCATTCCAGAATGCGACCACCGCCTCCTGCGGCAGCAGCACTTCGTAACCATCCTCGCCGGTGTACCCGGTACGCGCGACGAACAGCGGCACGCCGTCGCTGGACGTCACTTCCGTCACCGCGAAACGTCCCAGCTTGTCGAGTGCGGCGCGGTCGGCCTCGGCCACCAGGCCGGCCGTCAGCGCGCGTGCCTGCGGTCCCTGCACTGCGACGATGGCAAGGTCTTCGCGCTCGACCACCTCGACGCCGAATGCTTCGGCATGCTGGCGGATCCAGGCAAGGTCTTTCTCGCGGGTCGATGCATTGACCACCATGCGGAAGAAATCCTCGCCGAGGAAGTACACGATCAGGTCATCGATGACACCGCCCTGAGCATTGAGCATGCACGAGTACAGCGCCTTGCCGGTCAGCTTGAGCTTGTCGATCGAGTTGGCCAGCAGGTGGCGCAGGAACTCGCGGGTGCGGGCACCCTTCAGGTCGACGACGGTCATGTGGCTGACGTCGAACATGCCGGCCGCACGACGCACCAGGTGATGCTCATCGATCTGCGAACCGTAATGGATCGGCATGTCCCAACCGCCGAAGTCGACCATCTTGGCGCCGAGTGAGCGGTGGGTTTCGTTGAGCTTGGTCTGCAGGGTCATGGCGGTTCCAAGAAAAGGGGACCGCCATTATCCCAGATGGTTACCGTTAAAACCTGCGGCACCGCCACAACGGCGGCGGCACCGCGGATTCAGGCCGGCTGCACTTTCAATGTCATGCCATCCACCGCAACCACGCGCACCTTGCTGCCGGCGGGCAGGTCGGGGCCAGCCACGACCCAGAACGCATCATCGGCCTTGGCACGGCCCGTACCTTCGGCGATGGCGTGCTCCAGCACCAGGACGCGGCCGACCAGTTGTTCGGCACGACGGTTGAGCAGCGGCTGGTCGCTGGCGCGCTCGCGCTTGCGGAACCAGGTGCGGTACACCTGGATGGCGAGGAAGCTCAGCACGACGAACAGGATCACCTGCAGCAGCACCGTCATCCCCTCGAACGCCCACACCAGCAGGAACACGATGGCCGCGGCGATGCCCATCCACAGCATGAATGCGCCCGGCAACAATGCTTCGGCCGCAAACAAGGCCACTGCCAGCGCCGCCCACGTCACCACTTCCCAGCGCATGGCTCAGCGCCCCAGCGGCGGCGGATTGCCGCGTGCGGCTGGACGTGCCTCGGCCTGTTTGGCGAACGCCTCCTTGGCCAGTTCGGCGACGCCGGCGATGGAGCCGATCACGCCACTGGTCTCCATCGGCATCAGCACCAGCTTCTGGTTCGGCGAGTTGGCCAGTTCACTGAAGGCTTCGACGTACTTCTGCGCGATGAAGTAATTGATCGCCTGCACGCTGCCATTGGCAATCGCATCGGACACCATCGCCGTCGCCCGGGCTTCGGCCTCTGCCAGTCGCTCGCGTGCCTCGGCGTCGCGGAAAGCGGCCTCCTTGCGACCCTCGGCTTCCAGCACCGCCGACTGCTTCTGGCCTTCGGCGCGCAGGATGTCCGACTGGCGGATACCCTCGGCCTCCAGCACCGCTGCGCGCTTGTTCTGCTCGGCCATCTTCTGCTGCTGCATCGACTGCACCAGGTTGGCTGGCGGCTGGATGTCCTTGATCTCGATGCGGGTGACCTTGACGCCCCATGGATTGGTGGCGTGGTCGACCACGTTGAGCAGCTTTGCGTTGATGGTCTCGCGCTGGCTCAGCGACTCATCCAGGTCCATCGAGCCGATCACGGTGCGGATGTTGGTCTGCACCAGGGCGATCATCGCCACTTCCAGGTTGGCCACTTCATAAGCGGCCTTGGCCGCGTCCAGCACCTGGAAGAACACCACCCCATCCACGCGTACCACCGCGTTGTCGCGGGTGATGACATCCTGGCTGGGCACCTCCAGCACCTGCTCCATCATGTTCACCTTGCGGCCAACGCCGTAGACGATCGGGATCAGGAAATGCAGGCCCGGCGTCATCGTGCTGGTGTATTTGCCGAAACGCTCCACCGTCCATTCGTAACCCTGCGGCACCATCCGCACCGTCTTGAACAGGATGATGATGCCCGCTACCACGACCACCAATGCCAGTACCGCTGCGCCACTGCCCATCTGCCCGCTCCCTGTGCCGAAGTTGATGCCCGCAGTATAGGTCCGGGGCAGGCCTACAACCGCACGCGGCCGCGCAGGATGTCCACGAACATCACCCAATCACCGGCAAATGAATAGAAGGGATGGCGGAAGGTCGCCGGGCGATTCTTCTCGAAGAAGAAATGCCCGATCCACGCAAAGCCGTAACCGCACAGCAACGCGGCCCACAACCAATTCCATCGGCCGCTCCAGAGTGCCAGCAACAGGCAAACCAGCACGCCCCAGCTGCCGATGAAATGCAGGCGCCGGGAAACCACATTGCTGTGTTCCTGCAGATAGAACGGGTAGAACTGGCGGAAGCTGCTGAAACGCGACATGGCCTGCTCCACGGACGGGAGCAGGCAGCATAGGGCTTTCAGTTGCCGCGTGGGGCGAACATGATCACCGCCATGCCCAGCAGGCACAGGCCGCCGCCCAGCAGGTCCCAGCGGTTGGGCTTGACCGAATCCACCAGCCACAGCCACAACAACGCCACACATACGTACACGCCGCCATAGGCAGCGTAGACACGCCCGCTGGCACTGGGGTGCAAGGTCAGCAACCAGGCGAACAGTGCCAGGCTGGCGGCAGCCGGCAGCAGCAACCACGGACTGCCCTGCTTGCGCAGCCACAACCATGGCAGGTAGCAGCCGACGATCTCAGCCAACGCCGTGATCAGGAACAGCAGGAAAACCTTCACTCGCCGCTGCCCTCGTCCTGCTTGACCCGCTGCCACAGCGATTCCTGCTGCTGCAGGGACAGCGCGGACATGCCACCCAGCGGCTGTGCCCGCGCCTCCATCGCGCGGAAGCGCCGCTCAAACTTGTGGTTGGCCTGGCGCAGCGCGGTGCCCACGTCGACCTTTGCGTGTCGTGCCAGGTTGGCGCAGACGAACAGCACGTCACCCAACTCTTCCTGCAGCTGCTGCCGGTTGTCGGCGCCGCCTGCAGCGGCGTCGAACTCGGCCTGCACTTCGTCAACCTCCTCGCGCAGCTTGTCCAGCACCGGGCGGGCAGCAGGCCAGTCGAAACCAGTGCGCGCCGCCCGCGCCTGCAGCTTGGTGGCACGTTGCCATTCCGGCAGCCCCCGCGAAATACCGGCCAGTGCCGACGTATCCTGCTCGCCCTTGGCTGCGCGTTCGCTACGCTTGATCTCGTCCCAGTTGGCGAGGACTTCGTCGGAGTCATTGACCTCGGCATCGCCAAAAATATGTGGATGGCGACGGATCATCTTGCCGCTGATCGATGCCACCACGTCACCAAAATCGAAGGCGCCCTGCTCGCTCGCCATCTGCGCATGGAATACCACCTGCAACAACAGGTCGCCCAGTTCATCCTTGAGGTCGTGCAGGTCGTTGCGGTCGATCGCATCGGCCACTTCGTAGGCTTCTTCCACCGTATACGGTGCAATGCTGGCGAAATCCTGCTCCAGGTCCCACGGGCATCCGGCCTGCGGATCGCGCAGCCGCGCCATGATCTGCAGCAGGGACTGGATATCGTTCAACTCGGACATGCTTGGGCCCCTCAGGTTAAAACCGCGCCGGCGTCCGCCGGCGTGTCGTGTTCGCAGGCCATGCGGACGCAGCCGTGCGGATCACAGTCCGCGGACCCAGTCCTGCCATGGCAACCCTGCATCGCCCAAGGCGACGAAATCACCATTGAGCAGCCGCGGACGCTGGTTGTAATGGAAGGGCTCACCACTGTCGGCCGCCAGCAGCACGCCGCCTGCCGCCTCCAGCACGCACTGGCCAGCAGCCGTGTCCCACTCGCTGGTCGGACCCAGCCGCGGGTATACATCCAGGCTGCCTTCGGCGATGCGGCAGAACTTCAGCGACGAGCCCTGCGCGATGAGTTCGATCTCGCCCATTCTTGCCAACAGCTCCTCGGTGCGTGCGCTGCGGTGCGAACGGCTGGCAGCCACGCGCAGCGGCAGCGCCGGCGGCACCTGCGTGCTGATCACGTCCTCATTGCTGCCATCGCGGCGGTAAGCCTTGCCACCACGCTGCGCGTGCCAGAGCACCCCAGTGACCGGTGCCTGCACCACGCCGAACACCGGCAGACCGGCATCGACAAGGGCGATGTTGACGCTGAACTCACCGTTGCGCTTGATGAACTCGCGGGTGCCGTCGAGCGGATCCACCAGCCAATAGCGCTGCCACTGGCGGCGGACTTCCCAAGGCAGCTGCGCTGACTCCTCGGACAACACCGGTACGTCCGGGGTCAGTCCGGTCAAGCTCTGCACGATCAGCCGGTGCGCGGCCAGATCGGCGCTGGTCACCGGGCTGTCATCATCCTTGCGTTCGATGTCGAAGCCATCCGCATACACCTGCATGATGGCGTCACCGGCGCGCCGGGCGATATCGATGACGGCCTCGCGCAAGGCGGCATCCATCCTCATGACTGTTGGCCCAGCCATTCGCGGGCAATGAACAGTGCCGCGAGCGAGCGGCCTTCGGAGAAATCCTCGCGCAGCATCAACTGATCCAGATCGGCAAGCTTCCAGGGCACCACTTCCAGTTCCTCCGGCTCATCGCCCGGCAATCGCTGCGGGTACAGATCACGCGCCAGCACCAGCCACGACTGGTGGCTCATGTAGGTGGGTGCCAAGGTCATCGCGCGCAGCGTGTCGAGTTGGCGCGCGCCGTAGCCAGCCTCTTCCTTCAACTCGCGGTCAGCGGCCTGGACAGCGGTCTCACCCGCGTCGATCCGGCCCTTGACCAGGCCCAGTTCGTAACGGTGCAGGCCCGCAGCGTATTCACGCACCAGCAGGACGGTCTCGTCATCGAGCATCGGCACCACCACCACCGCGCCATGACCGCCGCTGACCAGCCGCTGGAAACGGCGGCGTTCACCATTGGAAAACTCCAGGTCCAGCTGTTCCTGCCGGAACGGCCCCATGGTTTCCTCGGTGATGGCGTGGATCTGCGGAAGTCGGCGACTCATGCGTTGGCACCAGCACGGTGACGGTAGACCGATAGAATATGCATTGGCAGATACGTTTCCATGACTCTGAAATGCTAACAGACCCAGCCCTTGCCCCGTCGCTTCGCCCTCATGGGGAAAAACCATGCGCCTGACCCGTTGCCCGATCGAAGCACCGATGGTGCCCGGCCAGTCCCTCGCGCTGCCGGAGGATGCCGCCAATCACCTGGTGCGGGTACTGCGCCTGCGCGAGGGCGACAACTGCGTGCTGTTCAATGGCGATGGCAATGATTACAACGCCATCGTCAGTAGCATCGGCAAGCGCGAGGTCGTTGTCCGGATCGAGTCGATGCAGGCGCTGGACAACGAATCGCCGCTGCACATCACCTTGCTGCAAGGCATTGCACGCGGCGAGAAAATGGACCTGATCCTGCAGAAGGCGACCGAGCTGGGGGTCGACGCGATCATTCCGGTCAATGCCGAAAGAACCGAGGTGAAACTGGATGCCGCGCGCGCCGAAAAACGCATTGCGCATTGGCGCAGCGTGGTCGGCTCGGCCTGTGGCCAGTCCGGCCGTGCCCGCATTCCCACGATCGGTGCCCCGCAAGGCTTGGCCCCCGCTGCCAGCAGCTTGCCGGCGAACACCTTGCGCTTGACCCTTGATCCGGACGGCGAACACCGCCTGTCGTCACTTTCGGCGGCGCCGGCAAACGGCGTGGTGATCGCGATCGGCCCGGAAGGAGGTTGGTCACCGCGTGATCGGCAGGTGCTGGCCGAGGCCGGCTTCCAGGGACTGCAACTGGGTCCTCGCATCCTGCGCACGGAAACCGCCGGGTTGGCCGCGATCGCAGCCTTGCAGGCGCGCCTGGGCGACCTGTAAGCGTTCTGCGCATGAGGGAGGCGGGAAGTCGCGGGCGGATGGACGCAGCGCGGATCCTGCTCCGCCCACCACGACCCTCATGCAGGGCTGAGCCATGCTCGGCTGCAGCAGTACCGGGCGGGCCTCTGCCGAGCACGGCTCGGCACTACCCGGCGGCTTGGCAGGGCTTGGGCCTTGCTCAGGCAGCGAGGTCCGCCAAGGCCGCGCTCACGGCTGCCTCGATCGCATCCAGATCCGGCAGCAGCGCGCTCTGCTCACCCAGCAGGACACGCATATGCACGCCGTCGGGCAGGTTTTCCTCCGAAGCGTCCGCCAGCAGGCCGTCTCGTGGTACGGCGATCAACTGCGGGAAGGTCTGGGTCAGCAGCGCGAAATACGGCAGGTCGGGGTTACCTCCCAACGCCTTGAGCACCACCACCTTGTTGTTGCTGCCCAGCGTCTCGCGGCCATGCCCGCTGAGGCCGGCGTAGGACAGCAGCGGTACGCTCCAGCCGTGCCAGGCGATCTGCCCGACCAGCCACTCCGGCGCGTTGGCGATCGGCTGCACCGAGACCCGCGCCATCATTTCCGCGACTGTCGCGTTGGGCAGCAACACTCGCTCGTTGCCCGACTGGATCAGGACACCGCGTACTTCGTCTTTGTTTGCGTAGCTCATCGTCAGTTCCTAGGCCGTGGCGTGTTCAGTTGCTGCAATAGACCGCAAGCTCTGCCACCAGGTATTCCGGATCACCGGCAGCCATGCCGGCTACCGCAAGCTGGCTGGCAGCGGCCGGGTCGTAGCAACCCTCGCCCACCTGCCCCGCCACCCAGCCACCATTGGCGGCGAAAGCGAGCGTGGGTTCGACCAGCGCCACGTCGGCACCGCTGAGCAGCAGCACCGCACTGCCCTGCGGCTGCAATGCCTGCAGCAATTCGGCGGTTTCCGTGCTGAACACCAATCCAGCACCGCCCGCTTCCAGACCGACGCCTTCCGGGAGAATGTAGACATTGCCATGTTGCAGCGGCTGGCCGGGGTCGGCCAGGCTCACAGGCAATGAAGTGGCACGCGCCATCTGCTTCACCAGGTTGGCATAGCGGCCGCCGTCCAATCGCAACTGCACCAGCACCGGGCGATCGAACTCCTCGGGCAGGCCCGCCAGTACGCGCCGTACCGCATCGGGGCCACCGATGCCTGCGACCAGCAGTACCGCCTGGCGTGCACCGCCATCGCCCGCAGCCTCCAGTTCCACCAGCGAGAAATCGCTGTTGAGCAGGCTGGCAAGTGCCGGCGGCACCTCCGGGGTCGCTTCGACTACCGGCGTCGCATCCATATACGCATCATCTTCAACCAGCGACCAGCTGGCGAAATCACCGTGATCAACAACCGGCGTGGCCCGGACCACCTCGTCGACAGCGGGCAGCGGCGGCGGCAGGCTGGCGGCAGGTGCCAGACTGCCAGCTTCGGGTTCCGGCGGCAGCGACGGTGTCGCCGCCATCAGTTCTTCAAAGGTGCGCACCTCGGGCTGCGGTTCGGCAACGTCGGATATCGCATACAAGGTGTCACCGGGCACTGCCTCGGCCTGTACCTGGGCTTCGTCCAGGTGGAACTGCAACGGTGCGTCCACGTGCTGGTCGGCAGGACGCGGCGGCAGGCCCGGCTGCAGGACGCTGGCCGGCTCCGCATCATTTTCATGGCCCGGCGGAAGCACGTTGCCGTGCCCTTGCAGCTTGGCAGCGAGATGGCGGATCCAGCGCTGCGCTTCCCAACCTTCGCGGCGAGCAGCGAGTTCAGCTTCTTCGAACATCAGGCTGTAACGCGGCGTCTCCAGGACCGGCTCGAGCCGCTCCAGCGCATCTTCCACTGCCGGTTCGAGCGCCACCAGCACTACCTGTGGAGCGGCAGCATCCAATGCAGCGACATCCAACTCGTTGGGATCTTCCTCCAGCACGATGTGGCCGCCTGCGGCGGTCACACCTTCGCGCAGGCGATCACGCGCGGCGCCGGCACGTGCCAGCAGCGCCACCAAGGTGGCAGTGTCGTCAGTCGCGTGCACGGGCGATCCCCAGCAGGTCGTAGACATTGCGCATCAAATCCAACTCCTGGTACGGCTTGCCGAGATAGCGCTGGACACCGATCTCGAAGGCGCGCTGGCGGTGCTTGTCGCCACTGCGCGAGGTGATCATCACGATCGGGACGTCCTTGTACCGTGGATCTGCACGCATGGCGGTGGCCAGCTCGTAGCCGTCCATACGCGGCATTTCGATGTCCAGCAGCATCAGGTCGGGCACGCGCTCTTCCAGCAGCTCCAGTGCCTCGATGCCATCGCGTGCGGCGACGACATCCAGGTTGTGGCGCTCCAGCACGCGGCCAGTGACCTTGCGCATGGTCAGCGAATCGTCGACCACCATCACCAGCGGCACGTGCCGCTGGTTGCTGGCGACGGCCACTTCCACTGGCTGTTGCGGCTGCGCCATGTGACGACGCACCAACGGTGCAACGTCCAGGATCACCACCACGTTGCCTTCGCCGGTGATGGTTGCACCGTAGATGCCTGGTACCGAGGCAATCTGCAGGCCCACCGGCTTGACCACGATTTCACGGTTGCCCAGCACCTGGTCGATCGCCACCGCTGCGCGCAGATCACCCGAGCGCACCAGCAACAGCGGAATCTCGCTCTGGCCCTCGGCCTTGGCGGCGGCCAGGCCGACCATCGCACCCAGGTTGTACAGGGCGAAGTCTTCACCGTTGTAGTGGTAACCGCCCTCACCGGATTCGAAGCGCTCACGCGAGATACGGCCGATACCACTGACCGAAGCCACCGGCACCGCGTAGGTGGTTTCGCCGATGCGCACGAACACGGCCTGGGTGACGGCCAAGGTCTGCGGCAGGCGCAGGGTGAAAGTCGCACCACGCCCACGCTCGGACAGGATGTCGACCGAACCGCCCAGCTGCCGCACTTCGTTGCGGACCACGTCCATGCCAACACCACGGCCGGCCAGCTGGCTGACCTGGTCGATGGTGCTGAAACCCGAGGCGAAGATCATCTGGTCCAGCTGGGTGTCGGCGACTTCCTCGTTCGCTGCCAGCAGCCCACGCTGCTCGGCGCGGCGGCGGATCGCCGCACGGTCCAGGCCGGCGCCGTCATCCGCCACTTCCAGCACGATTTCCGAACCTTCGCGGCGCAGACGCAGCGCGATCTCGCCGTCTTCCGCCTTGCCGGCAGCGGCGCGAGCAGCGGGCGCTTCCAGGCCATGGGCAACCGAGTTGCGCAGCATGTGCTCCAGCGGCGCCACCATGCGATCAAGGACATTGCGATCCAGTTCGCCGTGGGTACCTTCCAGCTTCAGCTGTACCTGCTTGCCGGTTTCCTGCGCGGCCTGGCGGACCACGCGACGCAGGCGCGGCACCAGCCCGTCGAACGGCACCATGCGCGCGCGCATCAAACCGTCCTGCAGCTCCGAGCTGACCCGGGACTGCTGCTGCAGCAGTACGTCATAGTTGCGCGACAGGTCATCCAGCACGCCCTGCAAGCCGCCCAAGTCGGCCGCTGACTCGTTCAGCGCACGGCTCAGCTGCTGCAGCGTGGAGAAACGATCCAGCTCCAGCGGATCGAAGGTCTGGTCGGCCTGCTCATGCTCGCGGCGATAACGCGCCACGATCTGCGCTTCAGTTTCCAGATCCAGGCGACGCAGCTGGTCGCGCAGACGTGCATTGGTGCGATCGAGTTCGGCCATCGCGCCACGGAACGCACCCAACTGCTGCTCCAGGCGCGAACGGTAGATTGCGACTTCACCGGCGTGGTTGACCAGACTGTCGAGCAGATCGGCGCGGACGCGCACCTGCTCCTGCCCACGCGGCGCGGCCTCGTCCTCGTTGCCTGCCTCTTCGCTGACCGGTGCCGACAACGGCACGCTTTCAGCCAGGGCATGGGGTACCACGGCCGCCTGTTCGCCCTGCGAAGCCTGCACAGCGCCACCGCGAGCAGCTTCAACCGGTGCTGCGGCAGCTTCGGCACGACCATCGGTACGAGCTTCGAATGCGCCAATCAGGTCCACCGGCATCTGCACCGCGCGGTGCTCGCCGGTACGCAGCAACAACTGGTGCAGGCGATCAAAGCCGCGCTCCAGCAATTGCAGGTCGCTGCGGGTGATTTCAGTGCGATTTGCAGCAACGGCTTCCAACAGCGATTCAATGCCATGACCCAGGTCACCGATGGCATTGATGCCCGCCATGCGTGCACCACCCTTCAAGGTGTGCAGGTCGCGCTGCAGGCCAGCCAGCACCTCGCGATCTTCCGGCGCCGCACGCAGTTCGCTGATCAGCCCATCGCAATGGTCAAGCAGATCCTTGCCTTCCTCGACGAAGATATCGACCAGTTCGCGATCGAGCTCGTTGAAATCCAGGCTGCCGGCATCAAACGGATTGGACGAATCGGCGACCGCGGCAACAGCAACCTCATCTACCGGCGCGGTAAGCGGGGCAAGCGCGATGGCAGGACCAGTGGCTTCTTCCAGCGATACCGACGGAGCTGCTGCTTCTGCCTCTGCTTCGGCAAGCACTTCCGGGGCAGCAGATTCCACGGCGACCTCCGCCTCGCCACGCAACCCACCTTCCGCGACCGGAACTTCGAGCTGCGAAGTCGTATCAACCGCGTCAACAGCGATTTCGGCTTCGGCCTCTACTTCGATTTCGCCTTCGATCTCTGCGCCTGCCTCAGCGGCAAATACTTCAGCAGTTTCTGCCTGGCGTTCGACTTCGGCTTCCGTTTCGGTTACGGCTTCCGCGTCAACGGCAATTACTTCGCCTGCCTCAGCTTCGACTTCCGTTGCTTCTTCCGCTTCAACGGCAACCACTTCGATCGCCTCCGCTTCGGCTTCGGCCTCCGCTTCGGCTTCGGCTTCGGCTTCGACTTCGGCTTCGGCTTCGGCTTCGATGTCAGCTTCAACGACATCCTGCAGGCGAGCACCGGCGTCAACGTCCTGCGACTCAGCAGTCGGATCAGCGGCTTCATCAGCCGCCACGATCACCTCGCCCGAGCCAGCAACATCCGCATCCAGAGCGGTCGCTGTCGTTGCCTCGGCTGCGTCGGACAAGCCTTCCCCGCGCTCGGTCGTACTCTCAGCTGCGAACCCAGCCGATGGATCGGCGTGGTCATTGCTCCAGGACAGCGGCGCATCATCGATGACGGTCGCCTGCGCAGCATCATCGAACTGCAGATCCAGCGCATCGGAAGACACTTCCGGCGCATGCAAGGTGTCCGCGTGGTATTGCCCGGCAACACTTTCCGACGGTATCGCGACGTCATCGGCAGCACTGGCCGCCAGCGCGTCTTCAGACCAATCAGGCGCAACTGCATCCACTTCAGCGCTGGATGCGTCGCCAACAACACCAGCAGCATCGACAGTTGCAGCGTCGTTGAACGGCGCTTCAGCCGCATTGCCCCAGCTTGCGGCCGGGACGACGATATCCACTGCAGGCGTTTCGGCAAGGATTTCGGAAACTACAGGCTCGGCTGCCGGTACAACCGGCACCTGCTCGATGGCGGACGCATCCGGGCTGCCATCCAACAGGGACGGATCGAAGTACGCGGACAGATCCTCGACGCCGGCCAACTCGGTAGCGACCGACGAAGTGAGCCCGCTGTCGTCCCGCAAGGGCTCGCCTGGCAGTTCATCGGCCAACATCGGCGGCCACTTGGCATCCGGCAGCGCATCGACCAGCTTCTGCAGACGTTCGGCCAGACCCGGGAACGCAGGAATGCGCGGCGAAACCTGACGCAGTGCATTGATGGTGGTGTCGACCGCGGCAGCCATCTGCGCCAACGCAGCCACACCCGACACGTCCGGGGTGATGCCAGCGGCCAGCGAACGCTTGACGAAGGTTTCCGCAGGCGTGGTGACGCTGGTGATGACCGGCACATCGGTCATCGCGAATGCGCCGCTCATGGTATGGACGGCGCGCAGCAGTTCTTCAGATACCGGCTGCGGATTCACCGCAGACTGCAACAGCCACGCGTTGACAGTACCCAGGTGAACACCGATCTCGGCCTCCAGGATTTCACGCAGCACACTGTCAACCGAAGCGGGTGTGCCTTCGCCGGACAACTGCCCGGAGATGGCGGAAACCTCGCCAGGCGCATCGATGGCTACAGGCTCGTTGGCCGCGGCATGTGCGTCCTGCACCGGTGCAGCCGGCACCAACTCGGCCGGCGTGACCGCCAGATCCGCGGTGGCGACGTAGAAAGCCTCTTCACCGGCAGCGACGCGCTCTGCGACGTCCTGGATGGCCAGCAGATCCGACTGGATGGTGCCACTGCCACGCAGGGCGGCGTTGAGTTCGGGGAGCACGTCATAAGCCTGGCCAACCATGGCCAGTACCGCAGGACTAGCCGGGCGACTGCCCTCCAGCACGCGGTTGAGCATGCTTTCGATTTTCCAGCTGAACTCACCGAGGGTGCGGGCACCGACCAGGCGACCACTGCCCTTCAGCGTGTGGAACACCCGGCGTACCGGACGCAGGCGCTCCATGTTGCCCGGTGCGGCCCGCCACACTGGCAGCAGCTTGCCAAGGTTCTCCAGTTCTTCATCGAATTCCTCGATGAATACATCGCGGATGTCCTGGTCGATCTCGTCGCCGCCGTCGATGAAACCACCGTCGAGTGCAGGCGCAGCCGCGCGCGCGGCGACCGTGCCGCCGACAGCACTGGTGCTGGCCTGCGCGACTTCAAGTTCCAGTTCCCGCGCGGCCGGCTGTTCATACGGATTGAATGCCGATGCAGCCGCATCCAGTTCGGCCATGAACGCCGCGGTTTCCGCATCTGCTGCGGTTGGCGGAATGAGCGGCTGTTCGGACAACAATTCCACGACGGTCGAGGCAGCCTCATCAGCTGGCTCGGCGAAGTCTTCAACCACGGCCTCTGGATCAAGCTGTGCTGCATCCAGCTGCCACTCGTCGGCGCCACTTGCCGGCTCGGCATCGGCGGCGATTTCTTCCAGTTGCGGAGAGAAGAAGCCATCGCCCAGCGACACTTCGATATGCGCCGGCGCCGATGCTTCGGCGCTGGCTTCCAGCGGTGCCAGCTCCATCTCCAGCAGGCTGCTGTCGAAGCTGTAGCTGTCAGTAGCCACCGCAGCGGGGTCGACTTCTGCGGCAATCGGGTCGAAGCCCTTGTGCAGGTCGGACCCGGCGTCATTTCCGCCAGCCTCGTCATGGCCTTCCAGCACCAACGGCGCAAGGCTGAACCCACTGTCCTGTGATGGCGCCGCCTCGGCCGCGACCGGATCGAACTCCGCAGCCTGCAGCTCCGCTGCCTGTGCTGCCGGCTCGACCACTGCCGGCGCGTCGGCCGCGAGCGACGGCGCATCGGGCAGCGCGGGAATCTCGATGGCAACCGGCCTGGCGTTGATTGCTGCCGCAAAAACCAGCGGCGTCTCGCTGGGACGCTCGACCTGGCTGATCGGTAGTTCCGGCAACGGCGGCGGCTCGACGGCAATGCTGGACGCCAGCTGTGGCGCAACCATTGCCGGCGGCACCGTTTCCGTTTCCGTTTCCGTTTCCGTTTCCGTCACATCAAACACGGCAGAGGGTTCGGCAACCACGTCGGCTTCGGTGACCGGCGCAAGCTCCCACCCGGACACCGGCGGGACATCCTGGCTGACCATGCCACCAAGCGACTCATCCTGCGCAACCGTCGCCGTTGGCAACGGCCAGTAACGCAGGGTTTCCAGACTGCTGCGGGTGATGTCGAGGATGTCCTCGCGGCCCGGGCGGCGATCGCGCAGGGCTTCAAGGTAGTACTCGAGGCTGGCCATCGCATCGGCCAGGGTATCGAGCTGGCGGCCACTGGGGACACGCTGGCGCGCGACCAGTTCCACTTCGATGTACTGCCGCACGGCCTGCAGGTAATCCGCCGGAACCGGCAGCTCCAGCATGCGCAGGGCACCGGAGACCTCGCCAAGCAGGCGAGGCACCTCGGCCAGGCGGGCGTGGTCCCAATTCGTCTCGATGAAGGCAACGAACGATTCGCGCGCAGCGGTGAAGTTCGCGATGGCTTCGTGCGCCAGCACCTCCACGGTGCGGCGCGTCTCGACCGACGCCGGGTCATCCTCACCGGAAACGTTGGCCCCCAGATGTGCGACCTGCTCATCCAGCGAGGCGTCCACGTACAACAGCGCGCCTGCGATATCCAGCAACAGGTTGTCGTCGATGCCCCGGTTGCCCGAAACCACGTCACGCAACGCGTCACGCTGCTGCGCGACGATGCTGCGTGCCACGCCCAGGCCCATCACCCCCAGGGTGTCGGACACGGCGCCAAGCTCGTTGACCTGCAGCTGCAGGTCGGCGGGGTTGCCGCCGGTGCGCACGTGCAGGTCCAGCGCATCCTTGATGCGCATCAATTCTTCCTTGACCGCACCGCCGACGGTGTCGAGCAGTTCGCGGTTGCGCCCGCTCAGGCTGCCGCGGGCGTGCTCAAGCTCGGCCGGGGTTGCGTCACCGGCATCCGGGTTGAACGCAAACAGCACGCTGTCGCTGATGCCCTCGGCACCACGCGCGGCACGGATTTCGTTGAGCAGCGGTGACAGCACGATGGGAATATCGCGATGGCCGTTCTGCAGGCGTTCCAGGTAATCAGGCAGCAGCACGGTGCCGCGCATCAAGGTTGCGCAGGCTTCCTCGCGGTCGGGCACGGCATTGTCACGCACTGCATTGGCCAGCAGCTCCATTTCCTCGGCAACCATCGCCGGGGCATACAGCTCGACCATGCGCAGGGTGCCCTGCACCTGGTGCAGGTAACCGGCGCAGAAGCGCATGCGGCTGCTGTCCGAAGGTTGCTCGACGTAGGCCTCGACCTCGTTGCGCACCTGGCGCAGGGTCTCGTCCAGCTCGGGCTTCACCCAACCCAGTGCCGCGTGGCTCATGGCATCGCGCAAGGTACTCATTGCACTCTCCCGTGCGCGATGGACTGCATGCCGCCGTCCTGGCGGCCCTGCGTTGCGGTATGACGAGACTTCATCTGCTGGTTCCTTTCCATCCCCACCTGCTCAGCGTGCCGGCCCACTCAGGCCGGCAACTTGAAGTCGGCCACCGAGCGGCGCAGCTCGGCCGCCAGCTGGTTCAGCTGGCCCAGCGAGTCCGCGGTCTGCCCGGCACCCTGCGAGGTCTGGCCGGTAATCTGCCGGATCACGCCCATCGTCTGGGTGATGTCGGTAGCTGCCGATGCCTGCTGGTTGGCGGCGATGGAGATGTTCTTGATCAAGTTGTTGAGCGCGTTGGACACGCGTTCGATTTCGGTCAGTGCAGTACCGGCGTCTTCGGCCAGGCGTGCACCAGACACCACTTCGGCGGTGGTCTGTTCCATCGAGGTGACCGCTTCGTTGGTATCGGCCTGAATCGCCTGCACCAGGCCTTCGATTCGACGGGTTGCACCGGAGGTACGTTCTGCGAGGCGCTGCACTTCGTCGGCCACCACGGCGAAACCGCGACCGGCTTCACCTGCCGAGGCTGCCTGCACGGCCGCGTTCAATGCCAGGATGTTGGTCTGCTCGGAAATGTCGTTGATCAGTTCCACGATCGAGCCGATCTCCTGCGAGGACTCGCCCAGGCGCTTGATGCGCTTTGAGGTTTCCTGGATCTGGTCGCGGATCTGGTCCATGCCCTGGATGGTCTGGCGCACCACGCCGGCACCTTCGGTCGCGATCACCACCGAGCGCTGTGCCACTTCGGCCGACTCGGTCGAGTTGCGCGATACCTGCTCAATGGAGGTGGCGATTTCGCCGATGCGGTCCGAGGCGCTGGTGATTTCGTCGGCCTGGTGGCCTGCAGCTTCTGCCAGCTGCATCGCCGTGGCCTGGGTTTCCTGTGCCGATACCGCCACCTTCGAGGAGATGTCGTTGATGGTGGTCACCAGGTGGCGCAGTTCGTCCACGGCGTAGTTGATAGCGTCGGCGATGGCGCCGGTCATGTCCTCGGTCACCGACGCCTTTACCGTCAGGTCACCTTCACCGAGCGAGCTGATTTCGTCCAGCAGTCGCATGATCGCCTGCTGGTTGCGGCTGTTGAATTCCACCTGGGTCTGGTAACGCACGTCCTGCTCACGCGAACGGGTACGCACCGTGCTCCAGACGAAGCCGATGATCGACAGCACCGACAGGCCGCCGAAGATCACGCTCCACCAGAAGTTCGGGAAGATGCGGGTATCGCGGGCCGAACCGAAGGCCGAGAACGCATCGAACAGCTTGCGGCTGCTGTCCAGCATCTTGTCCGAGCCCGTTGCCAGCGCGGCGGCCGAGGACTGCGCGGCGAACAGGTTGCGCGAGCTGGCCAGGATGGCGTCGGCGTCCTTCTTCATCTTCGCCCACTGGTTGGCGGACTGCTCCAGCGCCACCTGCGCGGCGGCATTGCGCACAGGCGTGATGCCCATTTCATCATTGCCCTGACGCAGGCCTTCAAGCACCTGGGAGAACACCACCATGTCACGCGCCAGCGCGTCACCGGCTCCGCTTGCAGCGGCACCACCCGCACGGATTTCCGTGACCCGGCGGGCCATGGTGCCGACCACCACGACCTGCTGCAGGCCGTTGTAGACCTGCGAGGACTGGGCGCCACCGGCGGTCATCGCGCGCACCACTTCGTTCAACTGCGCCTGCAGCTGCGGCACGGCGCCGACGAAGTTGTCGGCGTTGCCGGCCAGCGCCAGCACGGCCGGCTCGGAGGCGACGATCTGTTCTGCATTCTTGGACAGCGGCTTCCAGGTATCGACCAAGTCACCCAGCGGGCCGGACACACCGGTCTCGTTGCCGTAGCGGCCCTGCAGCTCGCTGACCGTGCTCTCCACCTTGTTGCGCGTGTCCTTGAACGCCGCGTAGCTGTCGCGGTTACCGCCCACGGCCTCACGGCCCTGGTTGGCCAACTGCTGTGACAGCACCTGCAGGTCGGCGGCACCGGTACTGGCGCCAGCCAGACGACTGCCCTGCCACGTAGCCACACCGGTGTTGGCGCCGAACACCACCATCGAGAGCACCAACAAGCCCAACCAGAAGTTGGTACTTACATTGCCAAGCTTGCCAGACCTGGCGCCTTCGGGAGCAGTACTCATCGTTCGACCTCGATATCCAATGCGGAAGGGCAACGCGCCGATCAGGCGGCGGCTTGCCGGAATTCAGGAGTGCGGGAAAGCAGCGAGAGCGAGAAAACACCCCAGTCGCGGCCCTCGTCGTGGAACCCACGCTCGACGAAATGGGCGTAGCGGCCCTGGGCGATGTCGCCCGCCGGCACGCCCATCTGCGCCTCGAAACTACGCTGGCCGTACAGCTCGTCGATGACCAGTGCAACGTCACCGCCGGTCTGGCGCATGATCAGCACGCGCTGGCCTTCCTGCGGCGCGGTGGGCTGGCCTTCGAGGAAATGCTTCAGGTCGACCACCGGGAACAGGTTGCCGCGCAGGTTGCCCACGCCCAGCAGCCAGGGCTGTGCACCCGGCACCGGGGTGACCGGCGGCATCGGTACGATTTCCACTACTTCACGGAAATCGGACACCAGGTTGCGGCTGCCCACGCGGTAACCCACGCCACGCCATACATCCTGCGAGAAGCGCCGTTCCGGCAACTGCACCGCATGCGCAAGGCTGCGCCGTTCGTAAGCTTCAAGGATGTCGAAGGGAGAGCGCATCAACCCACCAGTTTGTTGATCCGCGCGATCAGTTCGTCCTCACGCGGCGGCTTGACGATGTAATCGGTTGCGCCTTGGCGCATGCCCCAGGCCTTGTCCGTTTCCATGCCCTTGGTGCTGACGATGAGCACCGGGATCTGGCGGGTGGCTTCGTCACGCGACAGCGCACGGGTGGCCTGGAAGCCACTCATGCCCGGCAGCACGACGTCCATCAACACAAGCTGCGGCCCCTGGCTGCGTGCGATCTGCAGCCCTTCCTCGGCGTTGTCCGCCGACAGTACTTCATGGCCAGCTTTCACCAGCCATTGCGTGAACACCGCCCTGTCGGTCGGTGAGTCCTCGATCAACAAAATTCGAGCCATTGTGCCTTTCCCCCTGGTCAGGCGTTGACGTATGTGCGGATGGCACCCAGTAGTTCGTCGCGGGTAAAAGGCTTGGTCAGGTACTGCTCGGAGCCGACGATGCGGCCGCGGGCCTTGTCGAACAGGCCATCCTTGGACGACAGCATGATCACCGGCGTCGCCTTGAACAGCTGGTTGCCCTTGATCAGCGCGCAGGTCTGATAACCATCCAGGCGCGGCATCATGATGTCGACGAAGATGATCTGCGGTTGCTGATCGGCGATCTTGGCCAACGCTTCAAAGCCGTCGGTCGCGGTCACGACCTCGCAGCCTTCCCGCTTGAGCAGTGTCTCAGCCGTACGCCGGATGGTCTTCGAGTCATCGATGACCATCACCTTGAGCCCTGCGAGTTCCCCACCCGCAGCCATGTTTTCAACCATTAGCAATTTCCCCGGACGCGCGGCCAACACCAAATGTGATGCCGCCGCGAAAGCGCATCTATATCCCAGTCCTGCCACGAACTGTCAAGCAAGGCACATTCGAGCCGGGCTGGCCGACAGCCTAGTGTGATGCGCATCGCATTTCGAGCGCAATTCCATTCAGCCTCAGTGTTCCGGCCGCCGCGCTGTGCGCCCCGCCCCTGAGCGGCTAACATCGTCACCTGATCTGCCGGATTCGAGTCATGCCTTTAGATGTCATCGTGGTGATGGACCCCATCGCCCACATCAAGATCGCCAAGGACACCACCTTCGCCATGCTGCTGGAAGCCCAGCGCCGCGGCCATCGCCTGCACTACGTGCGCCCGGGCGGGCTGTCCCTGCTGGGCGGCAAGGCCCTTGCCCAGGTCGCACCGCTGCAGGTCCGCGACGACAAGGCCGACTGGTTCACGCTGGGTGATTTTGCGCCGCTGGCGTTCGGGCCTGGCCAGGTGGTGCTGATGCGCAAGGACCCGCCGTTCGATGGCGAATACCTGTACGACACCCACGTACTGAGCATTGCCCAGCAGGCTGGCGCACAGGTGGTCAACGACCCGCAGGGCCTGCGCGACTTCAACGAGAAACTAGCAGCGCTGCTGTTCCCGCAGTGCTGCCCACCCACCCTGGTCAGCCGTAATGCGGCCGAGCTGAAGGCCTTCGTGCTTGAGCATGGCCAAGCGGTGCTCAAGCCACTGGACGGCATGGGCGGGCGCTCCATCTTCCGCAGCGGCACCGGCGATCCGAATCTGAACGTGATCCTGGAAACACTGACCGACGGTGGCCAGCACCTGGCCTTGGCGCAGCGCTTCATCCCCGACATCAGCGCCGGCGACAAGCGCATCCTGCTGATCGACGGCGAGCCGGTCGACTACTGCCTGGCGCGCATCCCGCAAGGGGATGAGTTCCGCGGCAACCTCGCGGCCGGTGGCCGTGGCGAAGGCCGGCCGTTGAGCGAACGCGACCGCTGGATCGCTGCCCAGGTCGGGCCTGAGATGAAGCGCCGCGGCATGCGTTTCGTCGGCTTGGACGTGATCGGCGATTACCTGACCGAGGTCAACGTCACCAGCCCAACCTGCGTGCGCGAGCTGGATGCACAGTTCGGCCTGAACATCGCCGGCCAGTTGTTCGACGCGATCGAGGCCAGCGGCACGCGATGAGCGCCCCCGCCGGCAGCCTGCCCGTTCCAGCCCGCATTACCGAGCAGCAACGGCTCACCGCCACCCTGGTGCTGTCGGTGCTGGTGCACGGCCTGTTGATCCTGGGCGTGGGCTTTGCCGTCAGCGGCACAGCGCCACTGGTGCCGACACTGGATGTGATCTTCAGCCAGACCAGCACGCCGCTGACGCCCAAGCAAGCGGATTTCCTTGCCCAGGCGAACCAGCAGGGCGGTGGTGACCACGACAGCGCCCAGCGCCCGCGCGACGCACAGGTGGGCGTCGTTCCACAGGCCCAGGATGGGCTTGCGCCGATACCGCTGCAGGCGCAGTCGGCTGCGGCACCGCCACCGCCGGAGGCCCGCGTCATCACCAGCGCGAACGGCCAGCAACGAGTTGCCAGCGCGCAGACACAGCCGCTGCCCGAACGGCCTGATGCAAATGCCCCGATGACCGCGCGCGAGCAGCGCGATGCCGAGATGGCGCGACTGGCTGCCGAGGTACACCTGCGCTCGGAGCAGTACGCCAAGCGACCCAATCGCAAGTTCGTTTCAGCCAGCACCCGCGAATACGCCTATGCCAACTACCTGCGCGCGTGGGTGGACCGCGCCGAGCGTGTTGGCAACCTGAATTACCCCGACGAAGCGCGGCAGCGACGCCTTGGCGGCCAGGTAGTGATCACCGTTGGCGTACGCCGCGATGGCAGCGTGGAAAGCAGCCGCATCCTGCGCAGCAGCGGCGTACCGCTGCTGGACGCAACCGCGCTGCGGGTAATTGAATTGGCCCAGCCATTTCCAGCCCTGCCCGATACCGATGACGAGATCGACATCCTGCAGGTCACCCGTACCTGGGTGTTCCTGCCCGGTGGACAGTTGCACGACGACCGCTGACAAGACGAATCCCAGAACGGGCAGCTCCGCCATCCAGCACCATCATCAGCCCCAATACTGGCTGACAGCTACCTCTGCAATGCAGCTCAAACGCTGAGTGCGGCCTGCATCAGGTCATCGGCGAGCGTGAGCAGCATGCTGCCGTCATGCAACTTCTGTCGCCATGCAGGCGGAATACCTTCCAGCCCGTAATATGCACCGGCCAACTGACCGCAGATTGCCGCCGTGGTATCGGCATCGTCACCCAGGTTGGCGGCCCTGAGCACTGCACTGGCGTAATCGTCGGTGGTGGCAAAACACCACAGCGCCGCCGCCAGCGCATCCACCACATAGCCACTGCCGCGGATCTCAGCTGCGTCGACAGCGGTGTGGTCACGCCGTGCCAGGGCAGCAATCTTCGGCGTCCTGGGCTGCACGCCATGCCCCGATAGAATGCCCGGCTTGTCGTGCCCCGCCAATGCCATGCACAGCTGCGCGGCGAACAGCACGCAGGCATCCACCGCCTCGGCGGCGCCATGGGTGGTGCGGGAGCTGTCGGCGGCCATCCCGGCCACCGTCGCCATGGGGCTGTGCGCGAAATACATCGCAACCGGCGCAATCCGCATCAACGAGCCATTGCCGGCGCTGCTTTCGGCCTGGCTGCCACTGAACGGGTCGCCGCTACGCAGATAGGCCTCCAGGGCCTGACGCACGGTGCCACCGATATCGAAGCATTCACCGGTGCTGCTCATGTAGCCATGGCGGTACCAGTTGCAGTAGCGGTTCATCTGATCGATCGCGTCGAATCCCCGGCAATACAGCAGACTGTGCGCAAGGCACAGCGCCATCGAGGTGTCGTCGGTCCACTGCCCCGGCAGCAGCTCGAATGGCCCGCCACCAACCATGTCGGTCAGCGGCGCGAAACTTCCCGGCGCACGGAATTCCAAGGTTGTGCCAAGCGCATCACCAACAGCAAGCCCCAACAGGCAGCCACGGAAACGGGACCGTGCAGGCGCGCGTGCAATCATGCCTTGGAGGCACGCAGCGCCTGTTGCTCGATCAGTGTCAGCGCGACGTTGTCGCGCAGATAGGCTGGCTGCACCAGCTCCGGGGCGATGGCTTCGCCACGCAGCATCGCCGGCACAGCGATCCTCAACACGTCGGCGGCGCCAGGCAAGGCCTGCGCATCAACGCTGGACAGACGCGCCTGCACGCGCGCGCTCAATACACCTTCGCCCGCCGCGAAGCCGGTACCAACCCCGGCCCACTGGCTATCGTCAGCCGGCAGTTCAACGGCCGTTGGCGCGACCAGCAGCTCACGCCCCTGCAACTGCAGCTGGCCATCGGCATCACGCAGATACTGCGCTGCGTACAACTCACCCATCCGTGCATCGATGCAGGCCAACACCCTCGGTGCATCAGCCGGCGCCCGCAACGCAAGGGTCTGCAGGGTCGATACGGGCAGCAAAGGCCGGTCCAGCGCAAGGGCAATGCCCTGCGCGATGGCGATGGCCAGGCGCACTCCGGTGAAGGCACCCGGCCCACGGCTCAGCGCGATGGCATCCAGCTGGCTGCGGGCAATGCCGGCCTCGGCCAGCAACTGCTCCGCCCATGGCAGGCTCAATTCGGCATGCCGGCGCGGCGCTACTTCGAACCGTTCCAATACCTGCCCATCCACATACAGGGCGACGGAACAGGCTTCGGTGGCGGTTTCAAAGGCAAGCAGCTTCATGGCATCACATCAGGAAAGGGAGAACGGCGGCGCTTCGGAACCAGCGTCGGCCTCTGCCGTCATGCTGGCGGAATCCGCCTCCGGCGCCCATTGTCGCGCAAAGAATGCCTGCACATCAGCAAGCTCGCGGGTGCGGCGGAACGGCGGCAATGACTCCAGGAACACCCGTCCATAGCTGCGCGACAACAAACGAGGGTCACACAGCACCAGTACGCCGCGGTCGGTCTCGCTGCGGATCAGCCGCCCAACGCCCTGCTTGAGCGCGATCACCGCCTGCGGTAACTGCTCGTCGCGGAATGGATTGCCGCCTTCACGGCGGATGGCTTCCAGGCGTGCTTCGTAGACCGGGTCATCCGGCGCGGCAAACGGCAGCTTGTCGATCACCACCACGCTCAGTGCATCACCAGCCACGTCCACCCCCTCGCGGAAGCTGGCCGAGCCCAGCAGCACACCATTGCCGGATTCACGGAACCGCTGCAGCAGGCTGGCGCGTGGCGCCTCACCCTGCACGAACAATGGCCATGGCCCACCGCGCAGTGCATCGGCGGCCTCGCGCAATGCGCGGTGCGAAGCGAACAGCAGGAACGCCCTCCCCTGGGATGCCTCCAGCACCGGCCGCAACGTGCTGATCAAGGCCGCGCCGAAACCACGCGCGGCCGGGTCAGGCAGGTGCTGCGGCAGGTAACACAAGGCCTGTTGTTCCCAATCGAAAGGACTGGGCTGTAGCAGCGTGTCCGGGTCATCCAGGCCAAGCCGCATCGCCAAGTGACTGAAATCGCCCTTCACGGTCAGCGTGGCGGAGGTGAACACCCATGCCGCCATCGACCGCTGCCGGTGCTCGCGCAGCGGCCCGGACACGTCCATCGGGGTGCGCTGGCAACGGAAACCCCGCGGTGTCAGTTCGTACCACAGCACGTCGTTGCTTGCCTGCGCAGCGGGGAACAGGGAGCCTGAATCCTCATCGTGCATCGGCATGGCGGCGTCGGCGGCCGGCGCATCGAAATCCCATTCGTCTATTGCCTGGGTGCCGTCCTCATCCAACCAACGCGACAGCCGCGAGACGCCTTCCAGCGCACGCGCATGGCAGGCATCCAGCCCCGCCGATGCTTCACGCAGCAGGGCCAGTGCATCACGCAACTGGGCCAACGCCGCAGCCACCGCATCAAAGCCATCGGCTACCTCGGGCAGCGCCAACGCACGCCACCGCGTGCCCTTGGGCGGGAGTTTTTCCATCGCCTCGCGCAGGCCGCGCAGGGAAAGCTCCAGTGTCGCAACCGGCTGCTGCAGGGTTGCCTGCGCGCCGGCGACACTGCGGCACTCGGCCAGACAATCGCGCGCCAGTTCCTGCCAGGGCCGCATGCCAAACCCTTCGCCGAAGAAATTGGCAGCCAGCTCCGGCAACTGATGTGCCTCATCGATGACGAAAGCCTGCGCGCCCGGCAATATCTCGCCGAAGCCCTCCTGCTTCAAGGCCAGGTCGGCAAGCAGCAGGTGGTGGTTGACCACCACAAGGTCGGCCTCCTGCGCACGTTGCCGCGCCCGTACCACGAAGCAATCACTCCAGAACGGGCAATCGCTGCCCAGGCAGTTGTCCACGGTCGAGGTGACCATGGGCAACAGAGGGGAATCGTCGGCCAAGCCATCGAGTTCGGCGATGTCGCCGTACTGGGTGCGGCCGGACCACGCCACGATGCGCTGGAACTGCGCCACCTGCTCCTGGTTGCTGAAGCGGGGTTCACCGCGGGCCTGGTCCAAACGGTAACGGCACAGGTAGTTGGCACGTCCCTTCAACAATGCCGATCGATGACCAACGCCCAATGCGGCGCGAACCCGCGGCAGGTCGCGGTGGTAAAGCTGGTCCTGCAGCGCGCGGGTACCGGTGGAAATGATGGTCTTCAGGCCGGACAGCAGCGCCGGCACCAGGTACGCGTAGGTCTTGCCGGTCCCGGTACCGGCCTCGGCCAGCAACACATCGCGCTGCTGGAAGCTGTCGGCGATCGCCGCGGTCAGCCGCAGCTGCGCGGCGCGCGGCACGAATGCGTCCAGCTGGCGCGCAAGCGCACCACCTTCACTCAGGGCTTCACGGCTGGCAGTGGCTAGCGAGGACATGGCTCAAGCGTTGGGAACGGGGAGTCAAGAAGGGGAACGGAGCTAAACCACAATCAGAACGTTGATCGCGCCACGGCAATGGCGGAACACTGCTCCGCGCGGCGATCAGGCTCGTCCACTCCCGGTTCCCCACTCCCGATTGCCCGCAAAAATCAGAAGCGTTTGATCCCCGGCACCGTGCAGCCTTCGATCTGCGCATGCGCCGAGACAGCATTCTCTTTCTGCGCACGGGCCAGGCGCGACTGCTCGATGGTGGCCCAGTGCCGACGGCACAGCGGTCCGGTACGCGAGCCCAGGTCCACCGCTTTTTTCGCCAGCGTCTCGGCACGCGGCCAATCCGCCTGCAACAGCGCGATCTCGGCGCGTTCCTGGAGGATGCCGGGGTCGTCCTCGACCAGCAGCAAGGCCTGGTTCAAGGCTTCGGCGGCGCCGTCCAGGTCACCGGCCCTGCGTTGGGCAATGGCGGTTTCGCGCAGGTCTTCCACCAGCGTGTCACGTAGCGGCTGCACCGACAACTCGGTATCGTCGATGCCGGCAACCTGCTCCACTGCCGCCATCCGTTGTGCGGGGGTGGTGCTGTCTACCGCCGCAGGCGGTGCCGGCGGTGGCGAGCTGAGGCAGGCACTGAGCAACAGGGAAGCCGCGGTGGCGGCCAGCGCTGGGCGGATCAGGGTTTGTGCTTTCATGGACGGCATTATCGCGCGGGGGTATCTGAAGCGGGTGTGGAGGCAGCTTCAGGCTCTTTCTTCTCCAGCCCGAACCAACTGCGCCAACCACCACCTTCCTGCTGCGCGCCCTCGCCATCCTGCGCCGGGACCTCGGCAGGCAGGGTGCACGGTACATATTGCGGTGCGAAGCCGACCACGAAGGGGAAACGTCGCGCGCCCGGGCAGGATTCGTCGGTGGCACCGGTGCCGGCCGCTTCGACGTACTGCCAATCAAGGCCTTTGTTGTTGACGTGCAGCGCCTTGCTGGGCAGATTGCGGAAAATACCCGACCACACCCGCATCGCACCGGAGGCGCCATACAGCCCGGTCTGCTCGTTCTGGTCGTTGCCCATCCAGATCACCGCCAGATGGTCGCCGGTATAGCCGGCATACCAGCTGTCACGGCCGTCGTTGGAAGTGCCGGTCTTGCCTGCCGCCTGCAACCGCGACAGACCATCGGCATTGAGCCCGGCAGCGGTGCCGCTGGACACCACCTGCTGCAGGCCGACGCTGATCAGGTTGGCGGCGATCGAGTCACCTTCCTGCGCCGGTGCCGGCGTCTTGTCGTAACGCTTGAGCAGCTTGCCCTGCGCATCGACCACGCCACGCACCGCGTGCAGGGGCTGGATCTCGCCACCGGAAGCCAGGAACTGATACAGCTGGGCCATGCCATACGGGCTCTGGTCAGTGGAACCCAGGATCACTGATGGATTGGATTCGGCCTTGAGCCCGGCCAGCACATGCATCAGCTGGGTCAGCCGTTCCGGCCCGACCTGCATGCCGATCCGCACCGTGGCCTGGTTGTAGGAACGAGCCAGCGCGTCGATCAAGCGGACCGTGCCGTGACTGCGACGGTCGGCATTGTCCGGCGTCCAGTTGCGGCCGCGACTGAGCTTCACCGTCACCGGCGAGTCATCCACCCAACTGGCCAACGAGAAGCGGTCTGGCTGGGCCAATGCCAGCAGATAGACGAAAGGCTTGAGCAGTGAGCCCACCGGACGTTGCGCCTCGATCGCGCGGTTGAAACCGGGCTCGGAGACATCGACGCTGCCAACCACCGCCAGCACGTCACCGTTATGCACGTCGGTCACCACCAGGCCGGTCTGCAGCTCTGGGCGGCGCTTGTTCTGCACGGCCTTGATGGTGTGCGCGACCGCGCCTTCGGCATAGGCCTGGGCCGACGGCGACATGCCGGTGAACACATTCAAACCAGCGCCCTGCAACACGCTTTCCGGGTAGTCGTGACCCAACTGGCGTCGCACCAGATCGATGTACGCAGGGAACCGGTTGGCAGCAGCGATCCCCGCTGCCTTGGAGACACCAAGCGGCGCCGCCAGCGCGCGCTGGTACTCGGCATCGTCGATCAGTTTGTTTTCGTGCAGCTTGCCGAGCACGAAATTGCGGCGATCCAATGCACGCTCCGGATTACGCCGCGGATCGTAGAAGGATGGCCCCTTGACCAGCCCGATCAACAACGCCACCTGCTCGCTGCTCAGCGAACTGAGATCGCGACCGAACCAGAACTCGGCGCCGGAAGAGACGCCGTGGATGGCCTGTTTGCCGCGCTGCCCAAGGTAAACCTGGTTGAGATACGCCTCCAGGATGGTCGACTTGTCGTAGCGCGCCTCCATGATCAACGCATACAACACTTCGTTGAACTTGCGGGTGATGGTCTGTTCCTTGCCGATGCCGAGCAGGCCGCTGCGGGCCAACTGCTGGGTCAAGGTACTGGCACCCTGGCGGGTCTCGCCGCCCGAGCGCAGTGCTACCCATACCGCACGCGCGATGCCGCTGAGATCGATGCCGTGGTGGCGGGCGAAATCCTTGTCCTCGACCGCCTGCAGGCCGGTCACCAGCAGCTCGGGGACCTCGTTCACCCGTACCAGCCGCCGTTCTTCCTGCTTCTGCCCATACAACGTGGCGATACGCGCCGGGTCCAGCCGTGCGGCTTTCAGGGCCTTGCGCTCGGCGACGTCGCGCAGCGACGCAACCTGCCCGCCGGACAGGGTGACATCCAGCTGCCGCGGCGCCACCCGGCCATCCACGTCGACGTAACCACGGCTGGAGACACGGAAACTGCTGCCCTGCACCCGATAAGTGCCGGGACTGTTGCCGGTGCCGTCATCGCGGTAACCCGACGCCGCCAGTTCGGTTTTCAGCGTGGTGGCGTTCATCGCCACACCCGGGCTCAACACCAGCGGGCGCGCATACACGCGCGTGGGTATCTGCCAGCGCAGCTCCCCAAACCGCTGGGTGACCTGGCTGTTCAGGTACAGCGTGTACGGGATCAGGAAACCCAGTCCCAACGCCGCAGCCGCCATGCCCCAGGTGATGAGGCGATTGCGCCACGGAGAGGTGTTGCCGTCGGTATCGTCGTCGAATGCTTCGGAATCGTAGCGTCGGGGCACGGGAATGCGAGAATGTGAAGTGGGACGAGTCTAACGCAGCCGCCTGCCGGCGGGCGTTTGCCATCCCTTACCTGCTTAAGCTGGAGTTCCGAAGCAATGCCGATGTCTTTGGCCGATGCGCGTTATCACCTCACCCGCATCATCGGCCTGGCCCGCCGCGGCTTGGCCAGCCTGCGCACCCGCGGTTGGCGCGCCACCCTGCACCGGGTCGGCGTGCACACCCGCCGCCAACCGGCAACGCAGCGCGAACCGTTGTTCCTGCCCGAAGCCACCGTCTTTGCAGCGTTCAGCGTGCCGTTCAGCGACGCCCCCCGGGCCAGCATCGTCATCCCTGTGTACAACCACTGTGCGCACACCCTCGCCTGTCTGCGCGCGCTTGCCGCGCATCCGCCGCTGGCAAGCTGCGAGATCCTCGTGATCGATGACGGCAGCAGTGATGCCACCACCGAATGGATGCCACAGATCGAAGGGCTGCGTTACCACGTGCGGCCGCAGAACGGCGGCTTCATCGCGGCCTGCAACGACGGGCTGCGCCTGAGCAGGGGCGAATATGTCGTGCTGCTCAACAATGACACCATCCCGCAGCCGGGCTGGCTGGATGCACTGCTGGACACTTTTGCACGGAGTCCAGATGCCGGCCTGGTCGGTTCACAACTGCTGTATCCGGATGGACGCCTGCAGGAAGCCGGCGGCGTGGTATTCAGCGACGGGAGTTGTTGGAGCTATGGCCGTTTTGAATCCGCCGAGGATCCGCGTTTCAGCGCCCTGCGCGATGTCCACTACTGCTCCGGAGCCGCGCTGGCGGTACCGCGTGCACTGTTCGAGCAGCTGGGTGGACTCGACACCCGCTATGCGCCTGCCTACTACGAGGACACCGACCTGGCCTTCCGCGTCCGGGCCGCCGGCAAACGCGTGCTGGTGCAACCGGCCAGCCGCGTGGTGCATGACGAAGGCACCAGCAACGGCACCGATACCGGCAGTGGGATCAAGGCCTACCAGGTGCGCAACCAGAAGGTCTTCGCCGAGCGTTGGCAGCAGGTCCTGCAGGAGCACCCGCCAGTTGGCAGCGTGCCGTCACCGGCACTGCTGCACCGTCAGCAACGGCAGATCCTGATCATCGACGAATGCCTGCCGCAACCCGATCGCGACTCAGCATCGCTACGCCAGTTCAACCTGATCCGCATGCTGCTGGCCGAGGGAGCACACGTGGTGTTCCTGCCCACCCGCGCCGAACCCGCCAGCCCGGCAAGCCAGGCCTTGCAGGCCATTGGCGTGGAGGTCTGGCATGCCGCCTTCCTCAACGGCGTCGGTAGCTGGTTGCGCGCCAATGGGGGGCGTTTTGCACTGGTGATGCTGGTGCGCTACCACGTCGCCAACGAATGCCTGCCGTTGTTGCGCAAGTTCGCGCCACAGGCGGGTACCGTGTTCGACACGGTTGACCTGCACTACCTGCGAGAGCGCCGCGGCGCCGAGCTGGCGCGCGACCAGCGCCTGCTGCGCAGCGCCGAACGCACGCGCACCGCCGAGCTGGCGGTGATGGCTGCCACCGATGTCACCTTGCTGGTCAGCGCAGCCGAAAAAGAGCAACTGGCCACCGACGCTCCCGCGGTAAGGACCGAAGTCATCTCCAACCTGCACGAAGTTGCCGAACAGGGCCCTGGCTGGGAGCAACGCCACGGACTGGTGTTCGTCGGCGGTTTCCGCCACCCGCCGAACCTGGATGCCATGCAGTGGTTCATCGGTGAGGTGTTCCCACTGATCCATGGCCAACGCCCGGACATCATCTTCCATTGCATCGGCGCCGACGTGCCCGAGGCACTGCTGGCGCTGGCAGCGACCACACCGGGCGTGGAGATGCATGGCTACATCCCCGACGTGGTGCCCTACATGCGCCAGGTGCGCATCTCGGTGGCGCCACTGCGTTTCGGTGCCGGGGTAAAAGGCAAGGTCAACCTGAGCATGGCCCATGGCCAACCGGTGGTCGCGACCACCTGCGGCGTGGAAGGCATGCACCTGCGCGACGGCGAAGACGTACTGGTCGCTGACGGCGCCCGCGCATTCGCCGATGCCGTGCTCGAGCTCTATGACGACGCCGGCTTGTGGCAGCGCCTGTCGAACAATGGCCAAGGCAATGTTGCCCGCCACTTCTCGATGGATGCCGCACGGGACGCGGTGCAGCAGGTGTTCTTCAAACCCTGAGCCGCGCTTTCCGAGTCCTTGCCAACAGGCTGCACCCGCGCAGGCCGCGAGTCATCCAGGCGTCTGGACCCGGATTTTCCGCTCGCTCGTCCAATGCGGCATGCAGCGCCATGATGTGATCAGCGCAGCGCGTTGCGCACCCGCTCGCCGAAACCGGCGATTTCCGGTGTGCCCGGATCGATCTGCCGTGCCTGCTCCAGCGCCTGCTGTGCAAAGCCGACATCACCCCCACCCAGGCGTTCACTGCCTACCGCGATCCAACGCTGGGCCAGTCGGCGGCGTGCAACCCCGAGGCCGGCATCACCCGGTGCCAACGCCTGCCAGGCATCCAGGCAGGTGCGTGAAGCACGCAGGCGGTTGGCGCGCAGGTTGTCCTGCATGCAAGCCCTTGCCGCGGGCTGGATGCGTGCCGCCGCCCGCTTCACCCGTGCGTCCTGGGGTGCCAGCGACTGCGCCGCCTTGAACCGGTCGTAGGCGCTGCTGCCGGGGGGCAGCAGCCATTGTTCGCGCGCCTCGGCCTCGTCCAGCTGCGCGAGCAGGGTTTTCAGGCGACGCTCACGTTCCGCGGCCGGCAAGCCGGTATCCATGGTGCGGCGCGCGGCGCGGGTACGTTCAAGCACCTGCGCCGCGGAGGTCACCTCGGGGCTGCCCGGTGCCAGTGCCTGCGCGTGTTGCAGGGCCTGCGCGGCCTTGTCGAACTGGAAATCGGCTGCCAGACGGGTAGCCTCCTGCGCCTGCAGATGCGCCACCCGCAACAGGCCTTGGCGGGCCTGTGCATCCTCATTCACTTCCAGCACCTGCTGGAAAGCGCGCACCGCTGCATCCAGCCGACCGCGCAACAGCGCTCGCTCGCCTTGTGCGCGGCGCCGTTCCAGCGCTGCGTTCAACAGTGCTTTGGCGGCAGGCAGTTCCGCGTGGCCAGCGTCATAGTGCTCGACCCGTTGCAGGCCCTTGGCTGCAACCAACAGGCGGTCATCCTCGACTGCGCGGTTGGCCTGCATCAGCAGGTCCGCGAGGACTTCATCGCGGCCTTCCAATGCCTGCATGCGATCCGGCTGGATCGCCAGCACCCGCTGGTAAAGCGGCAATGCACTGTCCTCACCGTCATCCAGTCGCCCCTGCGCCTGCGCGGCCTCGGCCTGTTGCAGCAATTGCTCCACGCTGCCCTGCTGACGGCTGCCCCTGCGTAGTTGCTGAGCGATGCGCTCGATATCAGCCGACGGTGCCTGCAGACGCCCCGCCAGTTGCAGCGCCTGTTCAGCGCCGGCGTAGTCGCCCGCCGCCAAGGCACCATGCGCACGGTCCAGTGCGACCTGTGCGGTACGCGCCAACGCGCGCTGGACATCGCTGCGGTCGGGATCCAGCGCTGCGGCGGCTTCAAACAATTCGTGTGCGCCGCTGCCGTCAGCCGCACTCAACCGGCCTTCCTGCAGCGCCCGGGCACCTTCCGCCAGAAGCTTCTGGATACGGCTTTCCGGCCATAGCCAATCGGCCAGCGGCTGCCGGAACAGGGCCAGCAACGCGCCCAGCACAAGCACCCCGATCGCTATCCAACGCCAGGCGCGCGGGCTGTTCCAGCCACGCGCAACCCACCAGCGCCCGTATAGCCGCAGCTTGTCGCCGAGTGCTTCCAGTCCTTGTCGGCCACGTTTGCGCCAGTTCTCCATCGGCCAAGCTTACCTAGCCCAGGCGTCGCGCATCGTCCACGCCGGGCAAAGCATCAAGTTTGCCGAGCAGGGTGGACAACTGGCCGTAGTCATTCACCTTCAACCGCAGCCGCAACTGCACCCGGCCGCTGCCACGCACGTTGTCACTGTTGATCTCGATGACGTAGGCGTCTTCCTGCGCGATCAGGTTGGTGATGTCCTTCAGCAGCCAGCGGCGATCGACCGCCCGCACCATCACATCCACTTCGTAGGCCGAACCATTGCGTCCCCATTCCACCGGTAATATGCGGTCGGCATGGGCTGCGCGCAGGCGGGCCAGGGCCACGCAGTCGGCACGGTGCACGGTCACCCCGCGGGTACGGGTGAGGTAACCCTGGATCGGCTCGCCGGCCACCGGCTGGCAGCAACGGGCCAACTGCACCAGCAGATTACCCACGCCCTGGACAGTGAAATCGGACTTGCCAGTGCCACCACGGCGCGCGGTCGGACGCGGCAATGCCGGGGTGGTGGCAGGTGCCTGCAAGGCCTTCTCAGCTTCCAGGAGCGCCCGGCTTACCTGGTTCGGCCCAGTGTCACCCAGCGCCACCTGGATATACAGGTCGTCGACGCTGTCGGCGTGGAATTTGCGTGCCGCCACCATCAGGTCGGCCTGCTGCAGGCCAAGCCGCTTGAGCTCGCGCTCGAGCAGTTCACGACCAGCCTGCACGTTGCGGGCGCGGTCCAGCTTGTGGAACCAGCTGCGCACTTTCTCACGCGAGCGACTGCTGGCCAGGAAACCATTGGACAGCAACAGCCAGTCGCGACGGGGATCAGCTTCCTTGCCGGTCAATATCTCCACGCGGTCACCGCTGCGCAGCTTGTAACCCAGCGGCACGATGCGCCCGTTGACCTTGGCGCCGCGGCAACGGTGGCCGACCATGGTGTGCACGTGATACGCGAAATCCAGCGGCGTGGCGCCCGCCGGCAGGTCCATCACCTCACCCTTGGGGCTGAGCGCGTAAACCCGGTCCTCGACCAGCTCGGCATCCAGCGCACCGGCCAGGTCATCCGGGCTGCCCGGATCCTGCGCGTGCTCCAGCAGTTGCCGCATCCAGGTGATCTTGCGGTCGAATGCCTTCTCCGCACCCTTGCCGCCTTCCTTGTACTTCCAGTGCGCGGCAACGCCCAGCTCAGCCTGTGCATGCATCTCGTGGGTGCGGATCTGTACTTCGATCGTGCGCCCTTCCGGGCCGATCACCGCAGTGTGCAGCGAGCGGTAGTCATTGGCCTTCGGGCGCGCGATGTAGTCATCGAATTCACTTGGGATCGGCGTCCACAACGCATGCACAACGCCCAGCGTGGCGTAGCAGGCACCGACGTCCTCCACCATCACCCGCACTGCGCGCAGGTCATACAACTGCTCGAAGGCAAGCTGCTTTTTCTGCATCTTCCGCCAGATGCTGTAGATGTGTTTCGGCCTGCCGCTGACCTCGCCATGGATGCCCTGCTCGACGAGGGCGGCGGACAGCTTCTTCTTCACCGTCTCCACGTAACGCTCACGGGCCACGCGGGTTTCGTCCACCTCGCGGGCGATGTGGCGGTAGGTCTCCGGATCCAGGAAACGGAACGCCAGGTCTTCCAGCTCCCACTTCAGCTGCCAGATGCCCAGGCGGTTGGCCAACGGCGCGTGGATGTCACGGGTCAGCTGGGCCAGTGCGCGGCGCTGCGGATCGGGCAGCTTGTCCGCCGCGCGCATGCAGGCCAGCTGCCGCGACAGCAGGATCGGCACCACCCGCAGGTCGTGGATGATGGACAGCAACAGCCGGCGCAGGCCTTCACTGTTGCGCCCGGCCTCACGCCCAGCATGCAGCGCCCATACCTGGTCAGCGGCCTCCTGGCCGTCCAGCAGCCCTGCCACAGCCGTGGCATTCGCGCCCAACGGCAGCTGCGCGTGCTGGGCGCGCAGGCCCGGCAGATCGAACAACAGTGCCGCCACGATCACGCCTTCGTCGGCCGACAGCAGCGCCAGTGAATCCAGGGTATCGGCCAGCACCGACCAGGCCAGACGCGGGGTCGTATCGAGATCGGGCTGCTGCCAGCACGCGAGCAGGGCCTGCCGCAGCGGTTCGGACAGGGCACGGGTAGAGGCACGCTGCAGCAGCGCATCCAGGCCGGGGGTGGGAGAACGGTTCACAGCATTCAATTACGGACAGTTGCCCCTACACTAGCGCCCAATCGTCTCCGGGAACACTCTTCCATGAACATGCCCCGCCTCGCAGTTGCTCTCGTCGTCGCCACTTTATCGCTGTACCCGTTCACCCCTGCGCATGCGCAGCGCGTGGTACAGGGCGATCTGCAGCAGCAGATGTCAGCCGAGCAGTTCAAGGCAGCGGGCCTGGACAAGCTGAGCACCGAGGAACTCGCAGCACTGAACGACTGGTTGCAGGGCAAGGTACAGCAGGCCGCCACCAGCGCCGTCGAGCAGGCACGTGAGGAAGGTCGGCAGGAAGTGATCGTCGCCAATCGCGGTTTCTACGACTTCGGCAGCAATGAACCGATCGTGGGCAAGCTGGAAGGCGAGTTCCGCGGATTCGGGAAAGGTCGCCAGTACACCCTGGACAACGGCCAGGTGTGGGAACAGACAGATGATGCGACCGCTGCCGGGGTACGCAAGCAGGCGCCGGCCGTGCGCATCACCCCTGGCATCATCAACGTCTGGTACCTGCAGGTTGATGGCCTCAACACCCGCGCGAAGGTACGCCGTACCAAGTAACCGGCCCCCGGTGTACCTGCCGGGGCTCCTGCAAACAACCGTCGAGCCGTCATTTCATGCCCGCAATCCTGCTGACCCTGCTGTTGTTGCTACTGCCGGCCACCGCGGCCGCGCAGGTCTATAAATGCAAGGGAAAATCCGGTGAGACGATGTACTCCGAGCGCCCTTGCGATGCACGCGCGGAGCCGATGAAGCTGCGCGATACCACGCCACCGGGTGGACCGGCACCGGTGCCGGTGCCGGTCGTCAGCAGCGCACCTGCACATGATGCCGATGGCAACATCCCCGCGCAGACCGAAAGCGGCGGCGAACGCGAAACCACGCGCGCCAGCGAGAAGCAGTGCATCGCCGAAGCCACCGCATCGATCTACGGGCCATCGAACGACCGCGTGGGTACATTGCAGCAGCAGATGGCGATGCTCAACGAGCAATTGGCCAGCGCCAATGACGCCGAGCGCAGCCAGGCACTGCGCACACGCATGGCCACGTTCCGCCAGGCCATCGTCCGCGAGCACAACAATGCCCACGCACAGATGGGCGATGCACGCCGTCGCTGCATCGAACTGGCAAAGGGCGAGCCATGAACGGCGCGACCGTCCTGGTCTGACCCGCACACGAGCTGGTTTATCGACTCAGCCGCGCAACGCGGCCACCCGTTGCGCCAGCTTCTTGGCTGACACCCCGCTGCGGAAACCCAGTTCCTGCGCGAACAGCGACACCCGCAGTTCCTCGATGTCCCAGCGCAGTTCCGCCCACTCGGGCCGTTGATGACGGCCTTGTGCGCGCGCATCGACCAAGGCATCAACGAAGGGTTTCAGCTCCAGCATCCGTGCCTGGTCCCTTGGTGGGTCACGCTTGGCACGCTCGGCGCGCAGGATCATCGCCTTCAGGTAACGAGGAAACTGCGCCAAGGCATCAGCCGGCGTTTCGCGCAGGAATCCAGCGTGCACCAACCCGGCCAACTGCGCCTCCATGTCGTCCAGGTTGCCGCGCGCCCAGCCCATCAATGGCGCCTCCAGCTGCGGCTTCAATTCACCCACCAAGCCGAGAATGCTTTCGGCCAGCTTGAGCCGCTGCATGGCTTCCCCAAACAGCTGCTTGCCAGCTTCGGCGCGACGTTTCTCGAACGCTTCCGGTGTGCGGATCTCCCCCAGCCCATCGGCCAGCACCGCGTTCATGGCGGCATCGACCAGATCGCCGCGCAGGCGTTCCTGCGACTCGATCGCGGCATACAGCAGGCCAGTCTTGGGCGGTACCGGCAACTGCTTGCGCGCTTGCTTGACCTTGTCGGCCAGGCCTATCTCCAGCAGCCTGCGCACCCCAAGCGGATGCGCCAGACGGGCTTCGTTGAAGTCGGCGAATATCCGCAGCGCTGCGGCATCGCCGGTATCCACCAATGCAGGATAGGCCGGCACGCCTGCCTCGCCTGGAACCTGCTCGGGCACCGGCGCGCCCGGGAACTCACGCAAGCCCTCGGCAGCCAACGCCTTGCCTGCACGGGCAGCAAATGCGGTGCCTGCACGCTCACCAAACCTTGCCCGCAGCACATCAAGGTCGCGCGACATCGCCAACAGCTTCGCCGTGCCCGCGCCAGCACCCGCCGACGGCCCGCCTTTCCCTTCCGTCGCCTCATACAGGCGCAGGTTCATGCGCAGATGCGGCTCCAAGGCCTCCAGGTCGAAATCCGTGGCCGCAACCAACGCACCCGTGGCCTTGGACAGGAAGCGTGCCAGTTCACCACGGATATCGTCCGCCGACGGCTGCTGCCAGGCTTCGTGGAATGCACGGCCAAAATCCGGTGCGGGTACATAATTCCGGCGCATCGCCTTGGGCAGGCTGCGGATCAGCGCAGCGGCCTTTTCAGCGACGAAACCCGGCGCCAACCAGGACAGGCGGGCTGGATCGAGCGCGTTCAACAGGTGCAGCGGCACATCCAGGGTAACGCCGTCGTCCTCGCTGCCGGGCTCGAACCGGTAATGCATGGCCAAGCGCGCATCACCCAAGGGGAAATACTTTGGATAGCGGTCCTGCTCAGCTCCTTCGCCCGGCAGCAGATCGGTCAGCGACCAGTGCAGGGCGTGGCGCTGCGGCGGCGACAACGCCTTCCACCAGCCATCGAGCAGATTGGCCGAATGAATGCTGGATGGCACACGATCCAGGTACCAGCGTGCCTGCCAGCCTTCATCGGCAACGATACCGGCACGCCGCAGCTTGGCTTCTTCCTCACGCGCCTGTTCCAACACTTTCATGTTGTCGGCAACGAAACTGGCCTTGGTATTGATCTCGCCCGTCACCAGCGCCTGCCGCACGAAGATGTCGTGCGCCTCGCCCGGGTTGATCCGGCCGTAGTGCACCGGCTTTTTCGGCGCCAGCACCAACCCGAACAGGCTGATCTGCTCGGACGCCAGCACCTGCCCCTGGGCTCGTGACCAGTGCGGATCGAAGTGTTTGCGCGCCAGCAGGTGCGGTACTTCGGCGATCACCCAATCCGGCTCGATCGCGGCATTGGTCATGCCCCAGACACGCTGGGTATCCAACAGCGTTGCGCTGAGCACCCACGGCGGAGACCGCTTGGCCAGCGCCGAGCCCGGGAACAAATGGAAGCGTCGCTGTCGCGGCGCCTGGAAGTCCCCCTTGTCGGTACGGTGACCTACCTGGGTCGGCAAGCCAGCGAGGATTGCCCGGTGCAACGCCTGGTAGGCAGCCACCCGCACCTTGTCGGGGATCGAAGCAAAACCGGGGTCAGAGTCAGTTTTCCCTCCCTTTTTCCCGGCCACTGAAGGAGCATTGGCAAAACTCGACTCTGACCCCGGTTTTCCCTCGCGGGCCAGTCGTGCCGCCTTGTGCTGCTCACCGCGCGTGGCCTTGCGCTTTGCCTCGGCATCGCCGCCGGCAGGAAGCGCCGGCGGTGCGGACAGCAGTGCCTTGCCGAAACTCTCATCCTCGCCCAGCGCCCAGCCAAGCTCTTCGCACAACAGGCGCAGCTGCCGGTGCAGCTCGCGCCATTCGCGCATGCGCAGGAAACCGAGGAAATGCTTGCCACACCAATCGCGCAACTTGGACTGGGTGAGGTCTTCGTGTGCATCCCGATATGCGTTCCACAGGCGCAGGATGCCGATGAATTCGGAGCGTGCGTCGGCAAACAAGGCATGCGCATTGTCCGCTGCTTCGCGCGCCTCTGGCGGCCGCTCACGCGGGTCCTGGATACCAAGGAACGAGGCAATCACCAGCATTTCACGCAGGCAGCCGCCCTTTTCCGCAGCCACCAGCATCCGTGCCAGCTTCACGTCCACCGGCAGGCGCGCCATCAGCCGCCCAATGCCGGTGAGCTTGCGCTCCTCATCGATCGCGCCCAGTTCCGCCAGCTGCTGCCAGCCATCGGCGACGGCACGCTCATCCGGCGCTTCCAGGAACGGGAATTCGTCGATCTTGCCCAGGCCCAGCTGCAGCATCCGCAGGATAACGCCGGACAGCGAGGAACGCCGGATCTCGGGATCGGTGAACTCCGCCCGGCTCTGGAAATCCGCCTCGGCGTACAAGCGATAGCAAATACCTTCGGAAACACGCCCGCAACGCCCCTTGCGCTGGTTGGCACTGGCCTGCGATACCGGCTCGATATGCAGGCGGTCCAGCTTCTGGCGCGGGCTGTAGCGCTTGACCCGTGCCAGGCCCGGATCGATCACGTAGCGGATCCGCGGCACGGTCAACGAGGTCTCCGCGACGTTGGTGGTCAATACCAGCCGCCGCTTGGAGCCGGGATTGAACACCCGGTCCTGGTCCTTGGCCGACAGCCGCGCGTACAGCGGCAGCACTTCGGTCTCACGGTACTTACGCCGCTCCAGCGCCTGGTGCGCATCGCGGATCTCACGCTCGCCGGGCAGGAACACCAGTACGTCGCCGCGCGGATCGCTGCGGCTGATTTCATCGACGGCGGCGACGATGGCGTCGTTGACCGACACCGGATCGGCATCGGCATCTTCCCGGCGCCGGCTGCGGCCGTTACCCGCAGCCGCGTCGGGCTCGGCGGAACGAGCATCGTCCAGGGGCCTGTAGCGGACCTCGACCGGATACGTGCGGCCCTCGACACTGACCACCGGCGCACCATCGAAGTGGCGCGAGAAACGCTCGGTGTCGATGGTCGCCGAAGTCACGATCAACTTCAGGTCCGGGCGCCTGCGCAGCAGCTGCTTGAGGTAGCCAAGCAGGAAGTCGATGTTGAGGCTGCGTTCGTGCGCCTCGTCGATGATCAGCGTGTCGTAGCGCGACAGCCAGCGATCCGAGCCGATCTCGGCCAGCAGGATGCCATCGGTCATGAACTTGATGCGGCTGTCCTCGCCCACCTTGTCAGTGAAGCGAACCTGGTAGCCCACCACCGTGCCCAGCTCGGTATGCAATTCCTCCGCCACCCGCGAAGCCACCGCGCGGGCGGCAATACGACGTGGCTGGGTGCAGCCGATCATGCCGGCCGCACCGCGGCCCGCGGCCAGGCACAACTTGGGCAACTGGGTGGTCTTGCCCGAACCGGTCTCACCGGCGATGACCACCACCTGATGGTCGCGGATCAATGTGGTGATCTGCTCGGCTTCACGCGCAATGGGCAGCGTATCGTCCATGGTGATGCTGATCGGACGGGCCAAGCGCTGCTGGCGCTGGCCACGCGAGCGCTCCAGCAACTGCTGGAACGCAGCCTCGGCGCCCGCCTCGTCCGGCTTGCCCTGCCAGCGCGACAGCAGCCCCAGCAGGCGGCCGCGGTCGCGGCTCATGGCGCCATCAATGGCGGTGCGGGCCTCGCGCAGGCGGGTGGGCATGTTTTTTTCTATAGCGCTCATCAATCGTTCAACGTGAAAACTTGAAATACAGGTATGTTTCCCATAGCGCTATTGTGAAGCCATTCAACCCGCCAAGGAGAAACGCGTCATGGCCAAGGCCAAGAGCAGCAACAAACCAGAAGCCGGAAAGAAGAAGCCGGCAGCAGCCGGCACCAAGAGCGAATTGGGCAAGAAAAAGCTGGCAGCGGCAGCGGCTTCAGCACCCGGGGTAGATATCGGGATCAATGACGCCGATCGCAAGAAGGTCGCCGACGGCCTGTCGCACTTCCTCGCCGATGCCTACACCCTGTACCTCAAGACCCATAACTTCCACTGGAACGTCACCGGGTCGATGTTCAACTCGTTGCACAACATGTTCATGGACCAGTACACCGAGCAGTGGAACGCCCTGGACGAGATCGCCGAACGCATCCGCGCATTGGGCTTCAACGCCCCCGGCTCGTACCGCGAATTCGCCGCGCTGACCTCCATCCCGGAAGAACCCGGCCTGAGCAACAGCGCCGACTGGAAGGAGATGGTCCGCCAGTTGGTGGTTGGCAACGAAGCGGTGTGCCGCACCGCCCGCAAGGTGCTGGAAGAGGCCGATGACGCCGACGATGCCCCCAGCGAGGACCTGCTGACGCAGCGCCTGCAGATCCACGAAAAGTATGCCTGGATGCTGCGCTCGCTGCTTCAATAAGCCGCAAGGCTCCACCTGCCCGGCTTTTCCAGGGTTCCGCTGACGGAACCCTGGCCCCGCTTACCTGGCCGCCTGAAACCCGGCGCAGCGCGCATGGCCCCCGAATTCGTCCTTCAAGGCTGCAACGGCTCCGCAACCCGCTGCGATGGCTCGATCTGCCACAAGGCCTCCACCGCACCCGTCCAGGAGCACATCCGCCGGTCTCCCGCAACGGCACGGTGCGGCACTTACCCCTGACTTGCCGGTACACCGACCGTTCGGAGCCCGCTGCCAACGGGTAAACTAGGCCAATGCCCCAGAGTCCCGCGCAAGAGCTGCTTTCCAGCGTTTTCGGTTACGACAGTTTCCGCGGCGACCAGCAGGCCATCGTCGAACACGTCGCCAGCGGCAACGATGCCCTGGTGCTCATGCCCACCGGCGGCGGCAAATCGCTGTGCTACCAGATCCCGGCGCTGTTGCGCGATGGCTGCGGCATCATCATCTCGCCCCTGATCGCGCTGATGCAGGATCAGGTGGAGGCCCTGCGCCAGGTCGGGGTACGTGCCGAGTTCCTGAATTCAACGCTGGATGCAGAAACCGCCGCCCGCATCGAGCGTGAGCTGCTGTCCGGCGACCTCGAGCTGCTCTACGTTGCCCCCGAGCGCCTGCTGACGGGACGCTTCCTGTCGTTGCTGGAGCGCGCCGAGGTGGCGCTGTTCGCCATCGACGAGGCCCACTGCGTGTCGCAATGGGGCCACGATTTCCGCCCTGAGTACCGGCAGCTCACCGTGCTGCACGAGCGCTGGCCGCAGGTACCGCGGATCGCCCTGACCGCCACCGCCGACCCGCCGACCCAGCGCGAGATCGCCGAGCGCCTCGACCTGGCCCAGGCACGTCATTTCGTCAGCTCATTCGACCGGCCAAACATCCGCTACAACGTGGTGCAGAAGGACAATGCCAAGCGCCAGTTGCTGGCGTTCCTGCGTGGGCACCGCGATGAAGCCGGTATCGTCTACTGCATGTCGCGGCGCAAGGTCGAGGAAACCGCGCAGTTCCTGTGTGACGAAGGCATGCGTGCCCTGCCCTACCATGCCGGCATGCCCGCCGAGATACGTGCCGCCAACCAGCGCCGCTTCCTGCATGAGGACGGCATTGTGATGTGCGCCACCATTGCCTTCGGCATGGGCATCGACAAGCCGGACGTGCGCTTCGTCGCTCACACCGACCTGCCCAAGTCGATGGAGGGCTATTACCAGGAGACTGGACGTGCGGGCCGCGACGGCGAGCCGGCCGAAGCCTGGCTGTGCTATGGCCTTGGCGATGTGGTGCTGCTCAAGCAGATGATCGAGCAATCCGAGGCCGGTGAAGAGCGCAAGCAGCTCGAGCGCGCCAAGCTCGACCACCTGCTGGGCTACTGCGAGTCCATGCAATGCCGCCGCCAGGTGCTGTTGGCCGGATTCGGTGAAACCTACCCGGTTGCCTGCGGCAACTGCGACAACTGCCTTGCCCCGCCTGCAACCTGGGATGCCACCGTGCCTGCGCAGAAGGCGCTCAGCTGCGTTTACCGCAGCGGCCAGCGCTTCGGCGTGGGCCATCTGATCGACATCCTGCGCGGCAGCGACAGCGAGCGCATCCGCCAGTTCGGCCACGACAAACTGAGCACCTACGGCATCGGCAAGGACCTGGACGCACGCGGCTGGCGTGGCGTGTTCCGCCAACTGGTGGCCGCCAGCCTGCTGCAGGTAGACCCCGAATCCCATGGCGGGCTGCGGCTTACCGACGCCAGCCGCGATGTACTCAAGGGCCGTCGGCAGATGATGATGCGTCGCGACAGCCCGGTCGCACGTGAGCGCGAACGCGGCGGCTCACGCACCGGCCTGCCGGTGCAGGCCGAAGATCTGGCGTTGTTCAACGCTTTGCGCGGCCTGCGCGCGGCACTTGCACGCGAGCAGAACGTGCCGGCCTTCGTCATTTTCCACGACAGCACGCTGCGCAACATCGCCGAGCAGCGCCCGACCAGCGTGGATGCGCTGGGCCGGGTCGGCGGCATCGGTGGCAGCAAGCTGAGCCGTTACGGCGAGCAGCTGGTGGAGATCGTCCGCGAGCAGGGCTGACAGCCCTGCCCACGCCCGCTTTCACCAGCGTGCGCTGAGGCGGAAATCCGCGCGCACCGTGTCCTGGTCGGTGAGCACCTTGTCCAGCGGGTGGCCTACATCAAGGCTGTAGCTGTAGCGCTTGAACAGCTGGCCATTCAGGCCGACGCCGACGCTGCTGATCGACGCCGTTTTCGGGAAGTCACCGCGCACGTCACCGTGGTCGAAGAACAGGTAAACGTCGTGCGCCTGCCGGTACGGCCGGTGCAGTTCCACGCTGCCGAAGTATCCCCTTACACCTGACAGCGCGCCGCGCACATAGCCGCGTACGCTGCCGATGCCACCCACCTGGAACAGGTTGCTGGACGGCAGGAAATCACCGCTGCTGAACTGCCAACCCAACTGCGCCCGGTACATGAAACTGCTGGCACCGATACGCTGGGTCCATGCGGTGTTGCCGTTGGCAGTGGTGAAACTGCGGCCCATGGCAAGCGTTTCATCGGTACGGACCCGGGAAACGCCCTGGTAGAAAGACCAATCCTTGCCGTCGTTCCGGTAGCCGGTGTTGACGCCGATGGTGGCGATGGTGGAATTGATCTCCGACACGCGGAAGTCCGCGATATCGGAGGTGGAGTTGCTGCGCGAGATACCCACCACGGTGGACAGCAGCCAATGCTGGTTGGCCAGCCAAGGCTGGGTGTAATCCAAGCCATAGTTGGTGGACTCGCCGGTGATGTCCAGGTCGCGGTAAGCACCGTCGATGATGTTGATCTGGTTGCGCGACACGTTCACGCCCAGCCGGCCATTACGTTTGTTGATGATGCCCGAATAGGAAATCCGGCCCTCCAGCCCGCCCCGCGAATAGGCCACAGAGCCGGCCAGCAGGTCATTGACCCCGGCCAGTCCCCAGAACTGCCCCTGCACGCCGTAACGTTCACGGCCGGTGGTTTCCACGCCCGCGTTGTCGACGAAAACGCCCCAGTTTCCGCGATCCGGAGTTTCGGTCATCAACACGATGTCGGTCTGCCCGGGTGCCTGCCCGGGCCGCAGCAACCCGCGCACCTGCACGTCGCTGGTCCGGTTGAGGTACACAATGTCGTCGCGCAGGATATCGGTGCGCACCACCTGCCCTTCCTGCTGGTGAACGCGCCGGTTGACGAAACGCTCCGGCACCTTGCCGGTGCCGGTGACCTGCAGCTTGCCCAGCTTGCCCTCGACCAGAGTGACCTCGACCTTTCCAGCGCCCAAAGCCTGCTCCCGCAGGAACGCCCTCGCAGTACTGATGCCATTTGCCTCGTAGGCGGCATTGACCTCGGCCACCAATGCATTGAGATCATCCAGGCCTACCTGGCGGCCAACGTAACCCGCACCGATCGCCTGCAGCGTGGCTGCGTCCAACAACTCCGAAGCGGGCGTGAAGTCGACCTCCGTCACCTGGAAACGTGCGCCTTCCGCCGCAGCAACCGGCTGCGTCGTGGCCGGCAGCTCCTGCTGCAACGGATCAACCACCTCCTTCTGTGGTTGCAGCGGCTGCCGCTGTTCGTAGTATCCATCGATCCGTTGCGTGGTCTGCCCGCCATCCACGCCGGCCGATTGTGCAATGGCCATGCATGGCAGCAGCGCGCCACCAATCAGAAGCAACCCTCGATACATCATGCAATCCCCATTGTTCATCAGTTCGGTGCTCCGAGGTTCACCGCGCGGGCCTCGGAAGAAATCACATCGCTACCCATATCCTTGTCGAAACGCACCTCCGGCTTCTGATCGTCATAGGCCGGGTCGAGCTGCAGCAACCGGCCCATGTAGCGCACCGCCGACTCTCCGCGGTAATCCACGCCACCAATCAGGTGTTCCCGGTTGTAGTTGGGGCTGGTCACACGGAACCCGTCCGCGAAGCGGATGACGTAGGCATCGGTATCCAGATAGGTGCCCGCCGCGGACAGGCGGAAGTTCCTGTTCAACTGCAGCAACTGCACGTCGTAGGGACGCAGCAATGGACTCAGGTTGTCCATCAACACGTTCATCTGCGAGGTACGCAGGGTCATTCCGTTCTGGATATGGCCTTGGCCGATGCTGACATTGGCCGCGCTGGACGCAAGCTGCGCGTCCAGCGCGCTGAGCTGGTCGATCAGCCAGGCATCACGCGGATCAACCTCCACCACGATCTGCCGGGCCACGCCATTGTTGTAACCGGTCAACACAGTGCTCAGTGGGCCTGCACCAGTACCGGACTTGCCGATATGGGCGGCGATCGTCGTTGCTGCCAGATCCAGGCGGGTGTCGACAATGCCATTGGCCAACGTCAGATGGTCACGCGCCGCCAAGCTACCGGAGGAAGCCTGCAGATTCCCGCCCAGCAGGTTGCCGCCCTGTGCATCCATGTTTGCGATGGTGCCTGCCTGGATGCGGTCGAACACGATGCTGCCGCCGGAGATGATCGCGTGCGCACCACCCGAGCGGCCATTGCCGATGGCTACGTCGCCGCCCGCGTGCAGTTGCACGTTACGCCCGGCCTGATAGTCCTCCCAGCTCTGCGAGCCGTCACTGGCCGCCACCAGGTCCGTGCCGGCCGTCGCGGAATCGATCTCGATGCCGGCACCTGCATTGACCCGCATCATTCCACCGGCGCCCACATCATCACCCCGTACATCACCGCTACGCGAGGTCAGTTGAAGATCTGTCGTGGCCTGCAGCACGTCAAACGACAAGCTGCCCTCAGACGCCAGGCTCACTCCGCAACCCGCCTGCAGCGAACCAATGGCCATGGTGCCACCGGCGTCAGCATTGAAGTCACAGCCAGCGGTGATGTCCTCGGCGGTGATGTCCGCAGCGGCAAGCCAATTCCCGTTGCGGCCAATATTGGCGGTGCCCACATCGATCTCACCACCTGCACGCAGCTGCATGTCACGGCCGGTAGTTGCTGCCATCAGCCGCACGTCAGCACCGGCTGCAATCGACAGATCGCCTTCACCTTTGTAGGTGCCAAGCGCAGTGTTGGCACCGCTTGCCAGCGTGCTGTTTCCAGACACGATCAGGGAATCGGCCGACAGATTGTTGGCCGCGTTGACCACCAGCGACTTGCCGACCGACGCCGTGCCCAGCACGACATCGGACTGGCCTTCGATCGTGGCATCGCCGGCAACCGTCGCATCGGCAATCGACAACGTGTCGACCGCATCAGCCGACAGGTCGGCACCGCTTTGCAACTGCTGCACATCCAGCGTGCTGCCCGAGGACAGCGTCATCGCCCCCACCGAGGCCAGCGAGCGGGCCGTCAGCGCTGCCCCCGAGGTGACATCCAGGCTGCCTTGTGCTGCCAGCGTATCGATGCTGGTGCTGCCGGTGCTGGCCAGCGTTGCATTGCCACCTATCGTGCCCTGGCCCACTGCCAGTGCAGCCCCGCTGCTGAGGTCGGCATTGCCGGCCACATCCAGCGTGGTGACGCGCAGGTCATCGCCGCTGGACAGGCTTGCATTGCCGTCGACGTCCAGCGTATCCACCGCCAGCGTCGTACCCGCAGTCGCGGTTGCATCACCGATGACCGCCAGCGTACCGAGCGTCATCGCGCCATCGCTGCTCACGCTGGCGTTGCCGCCGACCGTGCCAGCATCCAATTGCAGGTTGCCGGCAGCGTTTGCCACCAGGTCGCCCTGGCCGTTGAAGCTCCTCAGCGTGGTGTTGCCACCACTTGTGAGCATGCTGTTGCCAGTAACCACCAGCGAATCCGCTGACAGATCATTGTCCGCGTTGATCACCAGCGATTTGCCGACCGACGCCGTGCCCAGCACAACATCGGACTGGCCTTCGATCGTGGCATCGCCGGCAACCGTCGCATCGGCAATCGACAACGTGTCGACTGCATCGACCGACAGGTCGGCACCGCTTTGCAACTGCTGCACATCCAGCGTGCTGCCCGAGGACAGCGTCATCGCCGCGGCCGAGGCCAGCGAGCGGGCCGTCAGCGCCGCACCCGTGGTCACATCCAGGCTGCCCTGTGCTGCCAGCGTATCGATGCTGGTGCTGCCGGTGCTGGCCAGCGTTGCATTGCCACCTACCGTGCCGGCATCCAGCTGCAGGTTGCCAGCAGCGTCTGCCACCAGGTCGCCCTGGCCGTTGAAGCTCGTCAGCGTGGTGTTGCCACCGCTGGCAAGCTTGCTGTTGCCACTAACCACCAGCGAATCCGCTGACAGATCATTGCCCGCGTTGACCACCAGCGACTTGCCGACCGACGCTGTGCCCAGCACGACATCGGACTGGCCTTCGATGGTGGCATCGCCGGCAACCGTCGCATCGGCAATCGACAACGTGTCGACCGCATCGACCGACAGGTCGGCACCGCTTTGCAACTGCTGCACATCCAGCGTGCTGCCCGAGGACAGCGTCATCGCCGCGGCCGAGGCCAGCGAGCGGGCCGT
>Ga0308157_10001486_pt1 | contig 47696 bp, 47 predicted proteins | sample PhyBR1_FD_201035 | JGI IMG/M metagenome (GOLD analysis project Ga0308157, IMG submission 201035) | Phyllosphere microbial communities from UC Gill Tract Community Farm, Albany, California, United States - DLSLB.R1 | ecosystem: Host-associated > Plants > Phyllosphere > Unclassified | place: USA... | reverse complement strand
AGAACAGGGGCTGCAACCTATAATGGTGAAGAAACTGTATTGGGTATTGCCATGATGATGATGGGAGAAAATAGCCGTACCGTTGCTCAAGCCATTGATGAAAAGGTGCAATCGATCCAGCAATCGCTACCTAAAGGTGTGGTGATTGAGACTGTGTATGACCGTACGCATTTGGTTGATCGGGCGATCAAAACCGTTCAGAAAAATTTGATTGAGGGTGCAATCCTCGTCATTGTTATTTTATTTCTCTTTCTAGGTAATTTCCGTGCTGCGCTGATCACGGCTTGCGTTATTCCACTCTCAATGTTGTTTACCTTGACGGGAATGGCAGAGCAGAAGATTAGTGCAAATCTGATGAGTTTAGGGGCACTGGACTTCGGTATTATTATTGATGGTGCAGTGGTTATTGTAGAAAACTGTATCCGTCGGCTAGCAGAAGCTCAGAAGCTGAAAGGTGGTTTACTTAGCCGTTCTGAAAGATTTAAAGAAGTCTTCTTGGCTGCAAAACAGGCGCGTCGTCCTCTGATTTTTGGACAGTTAATTATTTTGGTGGTTTATCTACCTATCTTTACCCTGACGGGTGTAGAAGCCAAACTTTTCCATCCTATGGCAATGACGGTTGTACTGGCTTTAATTGGGGCCATGATTTTATCTGTCACTTTTGTGCCAGCCGCAGTTGCCCTATTTGTCACTGGAGAAGTCAAGGAAACCGAAAGTCGCTGGATGCATTGGCTTAAAACCAAATATGAACTGCTTTTAGATAAAGCCTATGAGCTTCGTTTATTTGTGACTATTGGGGCTGCCTGTATTTTAGTGCTTACGGGTGTGCTAGCCACTCAAACAGGTAGCGAGTTTGCACCTCAACTGGGTGAAGGTGATTTTGCTGTTCAGCAAATGCGTTCCCCAAGTACAGGGTTAGAACAGTCACTGAGAATGCAGGAAAATACTGAAAAGTTACTGTTGAAAGAATTTCCTGAAATTAAAGCGATCTTTGCCCGTACCGGTACAGCAGAAGTGGCCACAGATGTGATGCCACCCAACATTTCAGATGGCGTGGTACTGTTAAAACCTCATGATGAATGGCCTGATCCAAAACAAACGATTGATGAGCTTCGCCAAAGAATGATTACTTTCTTAGCGACATTGCCGGGAAATAACAGTGAGTTCTCGCAACCCATTGAACTGCGCTTTAACGAGTTAATTTCAGGGGTGCGAAGTGATGTGGGGGTCAAGTTATTTGGCGATGATATGGAAATTCTGAATCGTGAAGCGAATAAGATTTCTCAGAAAATTAAATCAATTTCAGGCGCGACAGCCGTTAATGTAGAACAGACCAGTGGCTTACCCTTGTTGAATGTAGAGGTGGATAAGTCCAGAGCTGCACAATATGGCTTGTCGGTAAGAGCAATTCAGGATCTGGTAGCCACAAGTGTCGGTGGCCAGAATGTTGGAACCATTTTACAGGGAGATAAGCGTTTTGATTTTGTGATTCGTCTAGATGAATCCCAACGTAGTCCCGAGCAGTTAGCGCTACTTCCTGTTCAATTGCCGAATGGTGGTTTAGTCCAACTGCAAGATGTGGCACGCGTTGAAAATATCCTGGGTATTAATCAGGTCAGCCGTGAAAATGGTAAACGTCGAGTGGTTATTACTGCAAATGTAGAAGGACGTGATTTAGGCTCATTCGTAACAGAGCTTCAGAGCACGTTATCCAAACAGGAATTACCAAGCGGTTATTGGATAGATTATGGCGGTCAATTTCAAAATCTGATGTCTGCAAAAGCGCGTATGCAATTGGTGGTTCCGCTCGCATTGTTGACGATCTTTATTTTATTGATGGCTGTATTCCATAATATCAAAGAAAGCTTACTGGTCTTTAGTGGTGTACCGTTTGCCTTATGTGGAGGCTTAATCGCGTTGTGGTTGCGTGACATTCCATTATCCATGTCAGCAGGGGTTGGCTTCATTGCACTATCGGGGGTGGCTGTACTGAATGGCTTAGTCATGCTTACCTTTATCAAAGAGTTGCGACAACAATATGACCTTTATTATGCAACGTGGCAGGGTGCAATTTTGCGTCTTAGACCTGTGCTGATGACAGCTTGTGTGGCGTCCCTTGGGTTTGTCCCGATGGCTTTGGCAACCGGAACTGGGGCAGAAGTACAGAGACCTTTAGCAACAGTGGTTATTGGAGGAATTATCTCCTCTACCCTGCTTACATTGGTTTTATTGCCCGTACTGTACCGCTGGATGAATGAAAAGAAAGCTTCTTAATCCATTAGATTAAGCAATTTTTAGCAGAGATATTGAGCCTGTCTCAAGTATCTCTGCTAATCATGGATTGAATAAGGAAAATTTTATGTCAGAACATCATGATCATAGCCATGCGGTTGTTACTGAAGGAAATAGTAAGAAATTAATGTTTGCTTTGGGTTTAACGACTACTTTTTTAATAGTAGAAGTTGTCGCTGCTTTTATTACCCAAAGTTTAGCATTACTGTCTGATGCCGCTCACATGTTTACTGATGTAGCCGCATTAGCTATTGCTCTTGCTGCTATCAAAATTGGTAAAAAAGCCGCAGATGATAAAAGAACTTTTGGCTATCAGCGATTCGAAATTTTAGCGGCTCTGTTTAATGCAGTGATGCTTTTTGTAGTGGCGATATATATTGTCTATGAAGCTTACCAACGTTTTACGAATCCTGCTGAAATTCAAAGTATTGGAATGATGATTGTCGCAGTCATTGGTTTGGTCATAAATTTGATTTCAATGAAAATCCTTTCTGCGAGTGCTGAAGGAAGTCTAAATGTGAAAGGCGCATATTTAGAAGTTCTTAGTGATGCACTGGGATCGATAGGCGTGATTATCGGAGGAGTGGTCATTTATTTTACCCAGTGGATGTGGGTAGATACCTTAATCGCTGTGTTAATTGGCTTCTGGGTCTTACCTCGAACTTGGGTTTTATTAAAACAAAGTATCCATATTTTGCTTGAAGGGGTTCCTGATGAGATTGATATTGAGTCGTTAAGAAATGATTTATTGATGCTAGAGGGTGTTAAAGGGATTCATCAGTTGAAAGTCTGGGCTATATCTTCAAAAAACATTCATTTAACTGCTCATTTAGTTGCTCCTAATAGCGATCCAGATCAGCTCTATCAAAAGGCCTTAGACGTTCTAAAACATAATCATAGTATTACTGAAATTACGTTACAAATAGAAAGTACGGAATGTAATACATTGGAACAGCATAAACATTAATTAGAATGTTGTTTATTTTCTGCATGAAATATACATCTCCCCTTTTTGTTACTCAGTTAAACTTTAGGGGGAGCATTTAAAAATTAATATCATTATTAGTATCACCGTATAACCACTCATCACTTTTCTCTTGTTATTCCAAGGATTTAAAGTTTACTATTTGATTTTGTCACAAAATCAAAGGGGCTTTTATGAATGGAAATAAAGGTGGTCATAGGGAAGGTGCAGGAAGGAAGGCAATTTACAATGAACCAACTAAGACTATGCGTGTACCAGTATCACGTATTGTAGAGATTAAGAAGTTCTTAGCTAGTAATAAAAAGACTACTTTAAATGATGTAGCTTCTATTACGTTAATTAATCCTTCAACTTTTAAACGTATTCCTTTAGCTTCTGAAAAAATAGCTGCTGGTTTTCCATCTCCCGCACAAGATTATATTGATAAAACTTTAGATATGAATGAACACCTTGTGAAAAATGAAGCTGCAACATTTGTTGTCAAGGTAGCTTCTCTTTCCATGCGTGACGCAGGAATTGAAATTGATGACGAGCTTCTAGTGGATCGTAGTCTTGAAGCCAAACATGAGGACATTGTTATTGCCTTAATTGACAATGAGTTCACAGTCAAACGGTTAATGGTTGAAGGTGATAAGTGTTGGCTTAAAGCGGAAAATCCAGATTATGACGATATTCACCTTAAAGATTGCCAAGAATTATTGATATGGGGTGTAGTGACTTTTGTCATTAAGCCATTTAGGAAACACAAATAATCTAATCCTATCGGTTTAACCTACATGGAAAGTCAAAATAAAATCTTTGCTTTAGTAGACATTAATAACTGTTATGTAAGCTGTGAACGTGTCTTTAATCCAAGTCTAAACAATCAACCAGTAATCGTATTATCTAATAATGACGGTTGTGCTGTGGCTCGTTCACAGGAAGCTAAAAATTTAGGTATAAAGATGGGTGTACCTCTTTTTCAGCTCAAGGATCTTGTAGAGCAACATAACATCACAGTTCTTTCGAGTAATTATGCTCTATATGCGGAAATGTCCCGCAGATTTATAAAAGTCCTATCTGAATTTGTTACACCTCAAGAACAAGAAATTTATTCTATTGATGAATGTTTTTTAGATTTAACTGCCTATGCTTCAAATTATGATTTAACTGCCTATGCTCATTTAATTCTAGATCGGCTCTTACGTTGGCTAGGTTTGCCGGCCTGTATTGGAATTGGACGGACTAAAACAGAAGCAAAAATGGCTAACCATATCGCCAAAAAGAATAGTTATTTAAAGGGTGTATGTAACCTTGTTTCAATGGACTATTGCTCAATTGAAAGCTTATATCAAACTATAGAAGTGAGTGAAGTGTGGGGCGTTGGGAAAAAACATACTGAAAAGTTGAATAGCCTAAGCATTAATACAGTTTTAGATTTTGTTTGCGCTTCACCCTTAATGATTAGAAATCAATTTTCTATTGTCATGCACAGAACATTATTAGAATTACAAGGAATTTCTTGTATTGAGATTGAACAAAGTCCAAAAGCTAAAAAACAGATAATTGCGAGCCGTTCCTTTGGCCAAAAGGTCTATAGCCGTGATGATCTTAAAGAAGCAATTACGCTCTATGTCCAGGATGCAGTAAGCCGTTTAAGAAGCGAAAATTTACTATGTGGCTGTATTCTTGGTTTTGTTCAATCTAATCCTTTTGATAGCTCTGAACCTTTTTACAATAAATCTATGTCATACACTTTGCCAGACCCATCAGACAATAGCTTATTACTAACTAAAATTGCTACGACAATGATTGATCAGCTATATCAGCAGAATATAGGATTCAAAAAATGTGGGGTTATCCTAACTTGTCTTGAACCTAAAGCTACTCATATCTATGACCTGTTCACCGACATGAATAAAGTTAAATCAAGTAATCAACTTATGGATTCACTCGATAATATACAAAATAGGTTTGGTAAGAAGAAAATAGGGTTAGGTGCCAGTATGTTGCCTAATAGAAATTGGAATATGTCACGTAATCAACTAACTCCCAATTACTTTAAATGGGATCAACTTATGAGTGTTAAATAATTAGTCATGACTAAGGAAAATTTGCTGCATTTGACTTGCTACTGGTAAACAAGGATTAACAGGAATTGAAATTAAAATATGCAGTATTTATAGCTTTTTTAATAATAGTGTCAGTTATGGCCTTTAAATTGGCTTATAACCCATACATTGATCACGATAAAGAAGTAAGGACATTTAACTTTAAAGATGAAAAATTAACGGCTCTTTATCTCTATAGGGAACATGATCAAGAAATAGGTTTTAAAGAAAATCCTTCATTAAGGCCTTTGGTTTTTACATGGAAAAAGCCAATTTATACTTGCTTTAATATGGTCAATGTACCTTATGACTTAGAGATATTTTTCTTTAATGCAGATAAAAAAATTATTGGATCGGCTGTAATGAAAAAGTTTTCTCCAAAACAATATTGCCCTAATGAAAAAATTCAATTTGCATTGGAAATATTAAAAAAATAATTCTTAAATTTTTTATCGAATTAAATAGATAAAGTAGATACCTGGTTATCATGGTCCTATGACCATAGTAACCAAGTTATCGGTATCAAATGGCTTATTGGAAAGAGCATGGTGAAGGTTCGACGGGACTTTTCAGTGTTGCTGTACTGTCTATGACTGTCCTTAAATCCATAAATAGGTGTCCACTCAATTTTGATAGTGGACACTATCATGGTATTGAACAGCTAGAAAAAGTGGTGGTTCACCGGATGCTTACGTTCAAATTTCCTGAGCTACCTCTATAGTGCGTCATGTGATGTCATAAAAAGGCGTAACAGCTACTTTCTGCATGTAATTTGATAGTTACGGCTGTTATAATTTGATCAATAAAATTTTTAGATTTTAAATAATGCTTAAATATTTATTATTTAGTTTATTACTAGCACCAACAATATGCAGTGCTACAACGTGGATTACATTAAATGACTATAATAAAGGTGGACTCAATATCATTGATAAAGATTCCATAGTTAGAAAGAATGATTTTGCTACTTATAGAATGAAAGATAATTCTATGAGCGACTCGTATTCGATTATTTACTTTAAATCAAATTGTACAAATAAAACTCGGACTATTTTAAAACGAGACTATTATTCAAACTCAAATGAGTTAATAAAAACCATCGTTTTTCATGATATAAAGTATGGCTTTTATGTCAGAAATCAAGATACAGCTAAATTAGAAAATATAGTTTGTAAAAACTCTTCTTATTAATTCGCTTAACTAATTCTTAGGTTATTTATGTTTAAATATATTTTTCTAATTGCGATTTTTGTCCCCATGTTTTCAAGTGCTACAAAGTGGGTAGTTGTAGATGGGAAAGACCCCTCTCATTTGATTGACATAGATTCTATTAAAAAAAGCGGTGATCTAACTCTATATAGAACAAAAGCATTTGCTTTGAGTGAATATTATTCAATTTTTTATTATAAACGTGATTGTAAAAGTAGATTAGAAAGAATTTATAAAGAAGAACGGTATGAAAATATAGGGGATAAATTGTTGAATACTACTACTTTTCATATAAATAAATTAAATAATTATCCTTTGTCTAAAAGACATGAATTTGTTTGTCATACAAAGTTTGGTAATAAATAAAAAAGCCCCTATATTTTAAGTTAGGGCGAATCCCAATTATTTAGGATATTTTTTCATGAGAGTTAAAAATGAACTCCATCTTTAAACTTCTTCCATTTTTGAACATGAACAGAAGCCTGATCTAAGCATGGCCATAAATATAGCAAGCATAAGCGCAGCTAGATTTTTGCTTTGCGAAAATAAAAAAATAAAATGGATTATTTAAATCATAGGGGGCAGTTGAAATCATATTTCTTTTGGGAAAAGATTATTCATCATCAAAAAATTAGTCATGACTAAAAAAATAAAGCACAGTATTGTACCTTATCTTATTAACGGTCTTGCTCTTTCCCCTTCTGAGGATCAGGCTTATTAGTCGGCTGAATCTCTGGTTGCTGTATAGGCTTTTTAATTTCTACCTGTTTACTTAAATAATCCACCAGATCGACTGCTAGCTTTCTATCTTGGGCATGTGGTGATTGTGATAAGGCTTTAGTAATTTCCTTATAATGTGTCAATGCTTCTTTTTCTTGCAGTTTAGCTTTCTGAATACGTTCAGGAATAGCCTTATTTTTACCATACTGCTTAAACGATTTGCCCTGCTCTTTCATCTGTCTGACTGATTGCTTTTCACTTCTATTTTTTTGCAATCTAGCAATACGTTTTGTTGCATTAGCTTCAATCCCTCTGGATCTTAATTTCTCGGCAAAGCTTTCTCTCCATTCCTGAAGGTCAGCTTTCCTAATATTTAACCGATCCCCTTTTTCAGAAACAGCTTTAACAACAACATGCACATGCGGGTTTTCACTCGGATCTTTTGAAGGGTCATTGGTAAAGGTATGCTGCACCATCATGTATTTATGGTCTTTAAAATGCTCCTCTGCAAATTCTTTTGCAGCATCATAAACGCCTTTTTCATCCGTACCTTTCGGCATAGACAGCACAATATTAAAAGCCTGCTTATATTTAGATTCTTCATCAGAAATAGGCGTACCTGACATTTGCCAATCTTCAGCAGTATCTTCTATATCATCCTTGCCATTAACTTTATTTCCGTCCTGATCAATTCCCTCTAATTGTCCATTCCTTGTGATATATCCCATGTGGGCTTTTACCTTCCCCATAGAATTACCCCCGCCAGTAACCTTGATCATTACTTCAGGGGTCTTTTTACTGATTCTATTTAAAGTTGCTTTAACGCTATTTGGAGATGATTTAGGGGCTGATTTAGCTGAATGGCCAGAACCGTTTTTAGGCTTGGATAGATCATTTAAAAAAGTATCTAAACTTTGGGTCTGATTAACACGTTTAACTTTTGAGCCGTTAAGTAGCTGCTCACCATGAGTAAGCAAAGTGCTTTGCACATCTCTGGTAGTCTTGCTGCTTCCGTTAGCCATTATTCCCACCTCTTTTTATTTCGCTCTAATAGAGAGAAAACATGCCTAACTTGAGCTTTTACTAACTGATGCACTCGCTCGACAAATTCTCTATCGTAAGATTCATGAATACCCTGATTCATATTCTTGGCCATTTGGTTTAAGTTCCTACCAATTGCCAAAAGCTGACTATTTGATTCGCCAAGTTTAAGAGCTTCTTCCTGGCTAAAGAATATTGAATCTTTTGTGACGTTAGCCGTTAAAACCGAAATGATATATTGATTCGGCTTCATGCCAACCTGTGCCGCTTTTTCATTAATGGCTTTCATTAGGCTTGGTTTAAGCCTGAGTTCCTTACGTGAAGTTTTTTCAAATACATCTAAAATATCATTCGCTTTTTCTATTTCAGATAACTTTTCATTGATCATTTTTTTGATCAGGTCGTCTGGATCTATTTCATGATACTTGGCCAACTGATAGATTTTTTCGGCTAAATCTTTTTCCAGATTTAAGGAAAAATCTTGTCCTGAATATTCAGGATCATTCTCTTTTTGATAAGAAAGCTCTAATGCCTTTTTTAAAGGTTCACCTTTTTTTAAGCCTTTTTTCTTACATTTAGCTTCCCACCAATCAAAAATATTTTGATCAACTCGAACACCTATAACCTGACCATACGTTTTGATTTTTGTCATAACTAATTACCTGCATCGAAAGTTATATTTTCGATCACTGCTATTTTGTTAACAAAATAGCATTTTTAACGGCTGCTGCCTATCCTGCCCTACCCTAGAAAAAATATCTCCTATACTCCCCCTATTATCCTTAGTCATGACTAAGGATAATGTAATCAGGTCGGGAAATCCGCAAAAAAAAACCTTGCATCTGCAAGGTTTTTCCATTTTTGAAGCTTAGCTGCCTTCTTGTAAATAATCTATTTCAATAGTGCTACAGTCTACAGATTGCTCTGATCCATCTTCGTATTTGATCCACACAGAACCACGAGAAATAGGCTTTTTATTTAAGATCAGGCTTGCTTGTCGGCCATCATGAATGACAACTAATAGCGGCTTTTTAATCTTGTCTGGATCTTCTTCTTTAGCCACTGGCTGCTCTTTCAAGTTTGATTGATCAATCAGTTTTTTAACTTCAGCTTGATCATCATTACCAGAATTGAAAGATTCATTATCATCAATAATAGTGGTCTGCTCTTGGCTTTCTTGTGCCTGTGGTTCTGGATCTGTTTTTTCAGGCTCTACAGCTTGTTTAGGTTCTTTTAAATTTTTAGATAATACCTGCACTCTGGATCTGATAATGTCCTGACCGTTCTCTAAAGATTCATCAACCCAAGCTTCTACTTCTTCAGGGAATGATTCCCAAAGTTTACGTAAATCATATAAGGTCTTTGGTGATTTAAAACCTGCTTCATAAGCTTTAGTCAGGCACTCTGGCATATCCACTAAAGCCAAGTGAGTAGATACAAAAACAGGATCTTCATTTAGCCTTTTAGCGATTACATTTTTTTTCACGCCTTGCTTAATTTTCTTTTGAATGAACAATGCAAGCTCAATAGGTGAATGGTTAAGGCGTTCCTTATTTTCCATCACCTGATCAAAATCATCATGATCATTATCAACAAAAGCGGGAATAGTATCTTTACCAGCCATGATTGAAGCTCTAAAACGTCTAGCTCCATAATTGATAAGCCACTTCCCTTGCTCTGTTGGATGAGGTTTAACACTGATAGGTGTTTTCACTCCACGCTCTTTGATTGATTCGGCCATTTTTTGCATCTGATCTTCAGGAAATTCAACACGCGGCTGCTCTGGATCTTCAAGAATATCTGTAAGTGAAATTTGTTTAGGTGTTCCATCTGCTACAGGTGTCGGGTTATTTACTGCGCCCAGATCAAAATTTTCAAATGCTGATAAATCAATTCCGCTCATTTTTTAAATCTCCATAAACTTGTTAATGCTTTCGAAAACTGTCTTTAATTCAGCCCATGCAGTAAAACCGCTAGTTTTACCCAATTTATTTGTAGGTATACCTTGTGCTTGCGCTTCAGCGATTGCAGTAGTTTTTTTAACAAAAGCATAACTGCCATCGGAGTTTTTAATCAGGAACTTAGAAAAATGCTGAACGATAGCTTTTAAGTTGTCTTTCTGGAATGGAGTTGGTTCAACAATATTCGGGAGAATACCGATCAATTTTAAATTTGGGTTTAATTTTTGGTTGATCGCTTGGATCTGCTTTAACAGCCCACCAATGCCATCAATCGCTTCCTGATTTAATTGAATAGGACTTAATACATAGTCACTAACAATCAGTGAAGCTACTTGTCGAATGTCGGGATTTGGATTGGTATCAATCAGGCAAACATCAAATAAAGAATCAACATTTTTTAAAAATTTTTGGTAGTTCGTGGCAAAGCTATTGTGCATAGTGCCATTTTTTTCAATAGCAGTTAATTCTGATGTTGCTTGTACTAGAGTAAAAGCTTCAGGATTTAAAATAGTTTGATCTTCTTTGGTTAGCATGTCGAAAGAAGATACATTAGCTACAGTCACAGCACCGCCAGTAATTAAGGCTTTTGATGTATTTCTTTGGTGGTCTAAATCAATGACTAGGACACGCAAACCCAAAGAATTTAAATAGTGTGCATACTGGCAAACAATAGCAGATTTACCTACACCGCCTTTTTGATTTGAAGCTACAACTTTTTTCATATTTCACCTGTTTAATGGCTTTACCCATTTATTAAGGGTCGCCCTATTGCGTCCTTATACGATATATTTTATCGTCCACCTGTGGACTTTGCAAGCATTTTCTTAGTCATGACTAAGTTTTTTTATAAAAAGATCCCCTTATTAAAGGGGATCTTAATTAGAAATCTTCAGGATAGCCAATTGTTATCACTGGTTCTCCCTCATCCCCACCATGCACATGCAATTCTAAAACATGATTTCGCTTTCTGCCTGCACCTGTAATGATTACAGTAAAACGGACTGAACTAGGGCTTAAAGTCATTTTATAAGCTCTACTCATCCACAAAATATCATGAATAATTCCTTCTAAATCATTCATCCATTTTTTATTTTTTACTGCTTTATCAACTACCGCCCAAAGAGCAGAAGTAAAGCAAATAGAAAACTTATAATGCTCTTTTGCAAGTTTATCTAGTGCGGGACTAAGTGAATTAATATCAATTAAAAAACCATCTTCAATGGCTTGCTTACGTGTATAAACTGAAATGTAGTTTTCCATAATTTTTACCCTTAATTGCAGATCGCCCAATGCGTCCTGATATAAAGCATTATATCAGTCCACCTGTGGACAGTCAATAAAAACTTAGTCATGACTAAGTTTTTTATATGAAAAATTAACAGGCAAAAGAGCTATTTAAATACCTAGCTAAATGCTTTTCTAATTGCTCTTATTAGCGATTTAAAGGCTACTGACAGCCCTTTTTCATATCCGCAGCAGGATTTCCCAACCCAACCCAAAACAGGCCAGCATGAGCCTAAATAACGCAAAACAAATAGACAATTTTTTATGTTTTTTAGACAAGCTAAAAACCAAAAAATCACCACAAATAAAAAACCTCCCATAATGGGAGGTTCGGCTTAAAGTGCGTTATAAGTAATTCTATAATCTTCAAAATAACCGTCTTTATTGTCACCTCTTACAATTCTTTCAATCAAAGTAACATTGTGGCCTACTCGGCAATTAATCATGATCTTTTCAATTTCTTGGAACAGTGTATTTTCATCGAAGATTGGAAACCAGATGTTAGAGTTAGATCCAGATAGAACGTCATGACAACAAAAATGAATCAGCTTACCTGAAGGATAATTTGTAAAGATGGCTACTATTGTATTTCGCATAATTGATACCTGTTTTATTTCAGGTCGCCCGATGCGTCCTGATACAAAGTATTATACAAGTCCGCCTGTGGACATTCAATAAAAAAGTTTAGTCATGACTAAGAAATATTTTTTTAAAAAAAAGCCCCCTTTCGGGGACTTCATCATTAAGCTGTTAAAAGTTGTCTATCTTCTGCCATTCTTGTTTTTTTAATTTTTTGGCTTCCGTGTAAATCTCTCATTTGATCCAAAGTCATTTTTCCACGCCCATTAGATTTTTTACCAATAAACACCCATTTAGCTTGAACTCGATTCCAGACAAAACTCGCCTCTTTTAGAGTTTCTTTGTGTGGCTTAGTGTCACCAGAAACCCAAACCCAGACCCCAATAATTTCAATATCTAATCCATCTAAATTGATAATTGCATCAATAGCCTGTTTTACTTTTTTCTCAACTTCAGAATGTTCTGAACGGCTTGACCAGAAGCCGCGACCATTTTCGGAACTGTCTTGATATTGATCTTTTGAAGCTTCATTAATAAAGCGATTTAAAAGCATTTCATATTCGTTATTAATCTCCTGCATTGTTTCAGTATTACCGCCACGATCAGGATGATTTTTAAAAGCTAGTTTTTTGTATTGGCGTTTTGATTCGTCTAATGATGCAACTGCTGAAAAGTGTTTCATAACTAAATACCTGTTTTATTTCAGGTCGCCCGATGCGTCCTGATACAAAGTATTATATCAGTCCACCTGTGGACATTCAAGTAAAATTTAGTCATGACTAAGTTTTTTATAGGATAAATTGTAAGAAAAATAACTATTTAAAAAACCCTAGCTAAACTACTTTTTCAATGCTTATATTTGCGATTCTAAGGCTGCTAACAGCCCTTTTTATACCCGAAGCCCCCATTAACCGAACATTAAAAGCGCCATAATTGACTTAAATCAGACAGAATAAATAGATAATTTTTTCTTAGTCATGACTAAGAAATTAAAATGATATTTAGCAAGATCTGTACATGGTAGATTAGAGCAAAGTGTCTACTTTGCGAACTGATGCAATCTGTTCAATTTCACCTTCCCTGATTACCGTTTGATTTTTAAGCGAGCTTTAAAAATCTGTGATTTTTAAATAGCGACCGCAGAAAATAAACTGCTCCCATTAATTTTATTTCGGGATCTACAAAGCCATCCCGAATGGGTGGCGACAAGATAGAAATCAATTCTAAATAATGACTTTAAGAAAAATAGAGAATGGGAGCACCAGATAAAACTAAGCTAAATAAACAATAGTTTATAAAATTTAATTGGCATAATATTGCATTGAATAGCTTATATCCTGGTAATTTAGAAAAAATATAAACCATTGTTTTTATTTAAAAATTTAAATATCTATATTTTTGACAACCGTTTTAAATGGGCGAAATTCTCCACTTAGGCTAAGAACAAATATTTAGTCATGACTAAGGAAAAGACGCTTTTTTTATGAATTAATACTATATAAAGGTTTTAAATTACACCACCATATTGTCTTAAATTAGTGAAGTCTATTTAAGACAATATGGTGGTTATATTTTTTAGATATTATTCCTGATCATCCTCATGCTTTTTATCTTTATCGCCATTCTTAATAATCCCTCTTTTTACCTGTAACCAGAAGTAATAATCTAAATCTATCGGCTTATGAGCATTAAGCTTTCCTAGTTTTTCGGTTAGTAAAGTTCTCATAATAACCTTAGAAGTATCTTCATCTGAATTCCCTAAGAAATAGCCATAATCTAATAAAAATTCTGGACAATTAACTAAGGTGCTAATTTGCTTTGAAGATAGCTTTAGCGGTGCTTTGAAGTAGTGAACCCTATCAGGTGACTTAAAATGTGAACCATCATCACTAAATGGAATTGCAGCAGCTAAATAAGCCTTTTTCATTTTCTCAATGAATTTGAGTTGGTCTTGCTCTTTATATTCACTCTTTAAATTAAAAATAAACTTAATAGCGACTACTTCTTTTCCGTTTTTCACGTTTTCAAAATTGACATTAATATTACTTAGCTTATTAATTTCATCGGCTGCTACATTTAAAACACGACTTTTAAAGTTAGCCAATTCCTTATATTTATCTTCACATTCAAGCATCCATCTTAATTCATTCAGATCAATAGTTACTTCAGATGTTCTCCACATATAGCTCAACAAAATTCGATACAAGCGAAGTGAATAGCTCGAATTAAATAAGATAATGTGCTTCAGTTCATGACTACTAAATGACTTAGTTTTTTCATCAACTTTTTTGACCAGCTCATAAAAATATTCAAAAAATTCTTTCGCAAATCTAACCTTGATACATTTAGTTGCCTTGTCATAATGGCAATAGGTCATCATCGGAACTTTAGCAGGTTCTTCAGATTCACCATCTTTTACCAACATAGTTGGGTTATCAAATTTTGTATAAATACGCTTTAAAGCAATTTCTGCATTTCTCTGAATTTCACGCTTATCTGTAACTGTAAGCACTTCTTTTCTGGCCATTGGCGAAGTCAATTCACCAAAATTTTCACTACTCACATAGATAAAATCGTCATGGGTAAATGATGTTTTATTCTTAAGCTCATTTTTTCTTACGATGATCATTGCACAGTACATGAGCTTCTCTAGGTTGAGATCAATACTGTACCTAGCTGTAGGAAAATCATTGCGTGTCACTACTAGATCGGTCAATTTTGCCCTTGTATTGGTTTGGGTATAGTCATCTAAGCCTTGTGCGCCAATAATTTTCTGCATTTTTTTGTAAATCCGTAATTTCTTTTAATCAAATTATAACTATACAAGTATATTTATCAAGTATGATTATAAAATTAGTTATTAAGTATATGTTTTAATTAATTTTATTTATAAAAAAACAATAATAGTAGTATTTAACTTTTTAATGGTAAAAAAAATAAAAGATTTTCCAACATACCTATTTTGTTTTATTTCAAATACTTACGATGCGACAAAACGTATGGCTATTTTTAACACAGAAAAGTAATAAAAAATATCCAATTTTGCTTATTTCTTATTTATTGATATAAAACAATTACTTATATTGCGACAAAACGTATAGATATGATTTTATATCTATACAATTATATCCATACCAACTAAAGGAGAATTATTCTTTTTTTCGATCTATTTATATATAAAACAATAACTTAATGAATGAATATAGAACTAGTTAATTTCTGAAAAATATATATAATCATAATCCAGTGGGTTGATTGCAGGGGTGCGACAATCTGTATGGATATCGAGAGAAGTTGCGACAAAACGTATAGTTTTGAGATAGGACAATACCTTTAGGCTGAAAAACACTCAAAATCACAATAAGTTAGAGCAATAGAACTAATTAATTACTGATTTTAAAGGATAATTTAGAAGCTTTTTGTATGTTGTTGATAACTATGTGGACTGTTTGCGACAAAACGTATAGTTATGTGACAAAACGTATAGTTGAAGCGACAAAACGTATAGTTGAAGCGACAAAACGTATAGTTATAGCGACAAAATGTATAGTTGAAGCGACAAAATGTATAGTTATGGGTTTATAAGCTTATGTTTTATAAAAATAATTCATAGCTCTTAAACTGTTCTAAACACCCCTAAACTTTCTTTAAACTCTTTTTAAACTTTGTTTTAGTTTTTTTAAAAAAATTATTGAAATGTTTATGAGATTTATAAAGAGATATTTACATGACAAAAAGTGAGGGATTCTTGAAAAAAATATAAGCTTCTAGATATACAAACTTTTAACAAAAGTTTAAAACTTTTCGCTAAAGTTTTAAACTTTTTAATGTATATTTAAAGTACTTAAAAATAATTGATGTTTTTGTGTCTTTTACATACATTTACACTTCAGTTACATTTTTAAATTAACTATATTTTGTAAGAATCCGCACTTCACTTTTTAAAAATAGGGATCTTGCAAAAATGGCTTTAACGATGAATGACTTGAAAACAGTCGATGATTTCAACGCAAATAATTATGGTGTTGAAATTGGTATGAATGAACAGTTCCAATATTTTGTAACTGTAAAAGTAAATGATGTTGATCACATCATTCATACTGCATCAGGCAAAATCAGATTTACACGGAATTTACCCTTCTTGATTCAAGAGTTATGTTCTATGTGCGGTAACGCTAAGACAATATCTCTAAACTTCGAAGGCAAGTTATTCGTACTGGACAACTCATTTAAATAGAGTGACTACTTGTGTATAAAAAATTTATCTTAGGTTTAACTTTAGCTAGTATTTCTGCCTTAGTAGCAGCTAAAGATGAAAATTATGGCTGTAGTGCTTTTATGTGTTTTGTTGGCGGTATTAATATTTCTGAATGCTAATCTACAATTCGTGATGTAAAAAAAGACTTAGCTAAAGGTAAAAGCTTTCCCCATTGTTCTTTTGTCAGCAACGTTCAAGACGGATCTACTACAGGGCATGATGATCAATCTAAGATCTCATCTTATACACATAATAATCGGGTCTATCTGTATGTAGATGACAAGTTAGTTACTACAATTAAAAGTCCTAAATTTTTGCAAGAAAAAAGCCTGATTAATCAGGCTTTTTTTCTTTTAGTTGTTTATAAAAAATTCTTAATACTTCTTTAACAGCTTTGCTTTTACCGTTTTTTTCTCCACCATAAATATCTTTTAAGTATTCTAAAGCTTCATGCGCTTCTACATCTTCAGGAACGTCCATACTGAAATAAACTGAAAGTGGCGTTTTAGTAGTAGGCTTGGCTCTGTATTTCTTTCTTCTATCTTCAGCAATCGCTTCTTCACTCATTACTCACTCCAGTTGATTATGTCCACCTGTGGATATTAAGCTGTTTTTTAATAATTTACTACTTGTATCTTGTCGCTACCCATTCGTGATTGCTTTGCAGATCCCGCTACTGGATCGAAGGGGAGTAGTTTATTTTTTGCGGTCACTATTTAAAAATCACAGATTTTTAAAGCTCACTTAAAAATCAAACGGTAATCAGGGAAGGTGAGATTTAACTGATTGCATCAGTTCGCAAAGTAGACACTTTGCTCTGATCTACCATGTTGCGGATCTCAACTAATGGATAAAGTAGATGCCTGGACAATTGCTGTAGTTTGCAGCGATTGTCCAAGCATCGGGATTATTAGTCATGACTAAGGTTGATATAAGAAAAGTATTTTAAATTTTTTAAATTATTTTAAAAGACTTTACCAAAATTACCTAAATTGTTGATAATGAACCTTTGTAATGGGTGCTTTAAAAAAAAGGTTTTATGGATGACTGATTTTATAAATATTGATCCTGATTTTTCTATTTCTGAATTAGTGTTAGAAGAATCTAATAAACAAGGGTTTATCAAAGAAATAATGATCAATGAGTTTGATAGCGGTTTTTTTATAACTGCAAAACTGGCATGGTCTGGCGAAAAAGTTTGGACTTTAACAACCAGACGAGAAAAAGATAAAGCTAGAATTTTTAAGGATCTGACTAGGCTTAATGAGTTTTTGAGAGAAAAAATTTATACAGAAGAAGTAAAAATAATAAGAATCAAGTAAAAAATAGGAAAGCCATCTCCAATATGGTATATTTTGGATTGTATTCTTTAAAGCTCTAAGATGTGATTTAAGAAAATGACTATAAGTTTAAATAAATATGGAAAATTTGTAATATTTTTTCTAATTATTTCATGTGTTTATCTTGTGGGCTTCATGCCACAAGATACACAGCTTTTAGAAATCATTGTAGATTTCACTAAATTTCAAGTAGTTGCTTTCTTATATTCATCTTTTCTTTGTGGGCTTTCGAGTTTCCTAAATTTTACAATTTGGAAATAACCCATGAATCTTGTAATCGTTGAATCTCCTAATAAATGTTCGAAAATTGGAAGTTTTTTAGGTTCTGATTTTAAAGTTGTGGCTAGTGTTGGCCATGTTCGAGATCTACCAAGAAAAGGCTTAGGAATTGATATAGCCAATGATTTTGAAATGGAATATTCATTTATTCCTGATGCCAAAGTAAATGACAGGACTTTTGACGGTGGCGAAAAGCGCATTGAAAAAATAAAAGCCATTTTGAGTAAAGCAGACAAGATCTATTTAGCTACCGATCCAGATCGGGAAGGTGAAGCTATTTCATGGCATTTAAAAGAATGTTTGGGTTTGGAAGATGGTCAATTTGAAAGAATAGAGTTTAATGAGCTTTCAGAAAAAGCTATTAAAGAAGCCGTCAATAATGGTCGTGGTTTAGATTATCTGCTTGTATATGCACAGGAAGCGCGTAGGGCTTTAGATCGTCTGGTGGGCTATCTGGTTTCTCCTATTATATCTAACATTATGGGACAGCCTTCATCTGCGGGGCGGGTACAATCTCCTGCCGTTTTAATCGTTGTTCTTAGAGAAATTGAAATACAAAAATTCAAAGTTACTAACCATTTTGGCATTAATTTGAATTTTGATAAAGATCCTAAAAAGTGGATCTCCCAATGGGTTACTACTGATTTTGTAACTGAAGATCAGCCCTATATTTTAGATCGAGCTTTAGCTGAAGAAGTTGCAAAAACGAAGAAAGTTAAAGTTTTGAATTGCACTGAAAAAACAGAATATTCAAATGCACCATCACCTTTCTCTACAGCATTACTATTACAGGCTGCCAGTGTAGCGTTAGGGCTTAGTCCACAGCAAACAACCAAAGCGGCACAGGCGTTATTTGAACAGGGTGCAATTACTTACATTCGGACGGATGGCTTAAATATTGCGGATGAAAGTGTAGAAGAAATTTTTACTTATGCTAATGAACATCAATTTTCTTTACCTGAGAAGCCTAATAAATTTAAGGAAAAAGATGGGGCGCAAAATGCCCATGAAGCAATTCGACCTGTCCATATAGCTGATAAAGAGCTAGGTAAGACACCAGAACAAAAAGTCCTATATCAATTGATCTGGGAACGTACCCTTTCAAGCCAATTGGCTAAAGCCGAATATAAAGCAGTTACTTTAGAATTATTGTCTGAAGATGGAAAATATAACTTCCATGCTAAAAGCCGTGAGCTAATAAAAAAAGGGTGGATGATCTTTGGTAAAGATTGCCTGAATGAAGATGAAAATGAGCCTTCAGGCATGGTGCCTGCCTTAGAAGTTGGTTCAGTAATTGATGTTGAAAGTGGTGAAGTTATCGCAAAGCAAACTAAGCCACCCAAACGCTATACAGAAGCTTCACTAATTAAGAAGTTGGAAAGTTGTGGAATTGGTCGCCCTTCGACTTATTCATCCATCATGGCCAATATTTTAAATAAAGGCTTTCTTGAAGTAGAAAAGAAAGTTTTAAAACCAACCAAGTTAGGTAATGATTTAATTAGTAGCCTGTTGAAAGCTAAGTTTAGTTTTCTGGATCTGAAATATTCAAAAGAGATGGAGTCGCAGCTTGATAAAATTGCATCTGGTGAAGCTTCATATAATTCGGTTGTTTCGGCTTTATATACTCAACTAGCCCAAGAGCTAAAAACGGCTTCACAACTAAAAGCTTTAAATGCACTACCTTGTCCAAAATGTAAAAGTCAGTTAAAGAAGTTCAAGAATACTAAAACAAACAATTTTTTTTGGATCTGTAGCAATCAGGAATGTAAGCACTCGATGGATGACCACAAGGGTCAGCCAGTCGAAAAGGTTATTCATTCATGTCCTCAATGTAAAACAGGTCGCTTAAATAAATTTCAAAACTCCCAGACTAAAGAATTCTTTTGGATCTGCAACGATCAAGAATGTAAGCACTCTATGAATGACAATAAAGGTCAGCCAATAGAGAAGATCAAATATCCTTGCCCTAAATGTTCAACGCCATTATTTAGATCCAAAAAAGAAGGTAAAGATCCGATTTGGTTCTGTCCTAATCGGGAAACAGATTGCAAAGTCTTTTTGCCTGAACTGAATAAAAAGCCCCTCCTTGAAGTTTATTCATGTCCTCAATGTGCCAGTGATTTAAGACGGATCAATGGGGCAAATGGCTATTTTTGGGGGTGTACCAACTATAAAAATGGATGCTCCGCTACTTATCCAGATCAAAAAGGTAAGCCAAAATTTGAGGTGAAAAAGTAATGATTGATTTCGTAGTTTTGGCACAACAATGTGCGCCACAAGTTGATGTAAATATTGCGTCTGCAATTGTTAAATCTGAATCCTCATTTAATCCTTTTGCGATAGGGGTTAATCGTGCCGCAGGTCTTAAAAAACAGCCTACTAGCTATGATGAAGCTGTATCTGTGGCCAAAAGATTAATTAGCCAGGGAAGAAATATTGATGTTGGTTTTGCTCAAATTAACAGTGCCAATTTCAAAAGACTAAATCTTAGTGTCGAACAAGTTTTTGATCCCTGCAATAATCTAAACGCAATGCAAGTTATCTTTAATGACTGCCGAAATAGAGCAAAAGGTAAAGATATTTATAAAGCTATGTCTTGCTATAACACTGGCAATCATGCAGCAGGGTTCAGAAATGGATACGTTGCTAAGGTATCAAGAAATTTGAATTATTTTACTCATGGCTCACTGAGTACCATGCCTGTAAAATTTAATCCTCCCACAACTCCTATGAATAGCTCTGAACAGCTTGCATATTTTGCTGCTAATGCAGATATGCCTAATTCCAATGGATATACAGAAAATACAGATCTTCAAAGCCTTCCAGTAGTGGAAAAACGGCCTTCATTTTTTTTAACTAATGGCGCAGAATTTAAAGAAAAAGAAAAAAGTTATAAATCTTCTATGATTTTTTAAAATATTTTCAAAAAGTTTAAAACTTAGTGTAATATATTAAATATTGAGTACCAATAATAATATTTGTTTTTCCAAAAATATTATTATTGGTACTTAACACGCTAGGTTTTAATTGCTTCTTGGAGAAAATAATGACGGCAAAACAAACGCAAATAACAACGACTAAAACGACTGGTATCAAAGCAAGCGTAATGATGTTGTTTATGACGTTAATCACAAGTCCTGCTTTTGCTCAAATCTCAAAAGTTAATACGGTTATGGCTAATGTTCAGTCTGTCTTGGCGGGTGTGGCTGTAACTGTATTTACCATCACTATTATGTGGGCTGGCTTTAAATTGGCTTGGCAACAAGCGAAGTGGTCAGACATTTCTAACATCGTTATCGGGGGCATTTTGGTAGGTGGTGCTGCGGGTATCGCTGCTTGGCTGATTAACTAATGTCGAATTTTTCTGATCCAATTTTCAGGGGTTGCACTCGTCCTGCCATGCTTTTTGGCGTTCCAATGTTGCCTTTTTTGTTGGTGACGGGGGTAGCAATTCTTTTAGCTGGTTGGTCTTTTTATCTACTTAGTGCCTATGTGACTTTATTTATAGCAGCTATTTATGTGCCTATTTACTTCTGGATGCGGGCAATAACAAAAGTAGATGACCAACGACTAAAGCAAGTATTGATGCGGTGGCGCATAAGAGGGAAACAGATCCAGAACCATCAAAAATGGGGAGCAATCTCATTTTCGCCACTTAAATTAAAGAAAAGGAAATAACAATATCATGCGTTCAAAACAGCAAGTTAAAGATAGCGCAAATGCTGAAGTCGCAATTTCAGACTATCTGCCGTTTGGTAATCATGTTTCCAACAATGTTATTAAGCTTAAAAATGGTGAATACATTGCTACATGGAAATTAGAAGGCATTTCGTTTGAAACAGTTGAAGCCGATATTATTAGAATCCGTAAAGAAGGATTAAATAATTTTTATCGTGCTTTAGGTGGCGGTCACTTTGCTGTTTGGACGCATAAGATTCGTAGGGGAGTTAATGAACGTCTAAATGGCGTTTATGAAAATGATTTTATTGCTGATTTTAATGAAAGATATTATCAGCAGTTTCAGGGTGAAAAGAATAAACAGATGGCTACTGAATTGTATTTAACAATTCTTTATCGTCCTGAAATTTCCAGATTAACAAAGATTTTTAAGAGTAAAGCTAGTCGTGATCCAGTAGCCCTGAAAAAGCAGATTAAGCGGGATCTCGATATTTTGGATGATGTAGCCAAACAGGTTGAAGCAAGTCTATATCACTACAATCCAGAACGTCTGGCGACCTATACCAAGAAAGGTTTTGTCTACTCGGAAATGTGTAATCTGCTTGGTTTCTTAACTAATGGAGTTTGGGAAGAAATCCCTTTAAGACAGGCTAATCTTGATCAATATATTCCAAGTAGTCGCTTGTTCTTTGGTGACAAAAACGGCTATTTACAGATCAAACATCCTGAAGCGCAAAAATATGTAGGCTTTCTGGATATTCAAGAATTTCCACGTTTATCAGAATCAGGAATGTGCAATTCCATCCTGTATGGAAACTATGAATACATTGAAACTCAAAGTTTCACGGTTTATGGCAAGCGTGATGCTGTAGATAAATTAAAAACAATTAAAGGCCAACTAAATTCTGTAGAGGACGTTTCAGATCAAGAGATTCGTGATATTGATCTGGCTATGAGTGAAGCTAATAGCGGGAATTTTCAGTTAGGCGAATATCACTATACGCTTGCGATTTTTGGCGATTCACCAAATCAAGTTGCTCTAAATGTTTCGAGTGCCAGAACTGCTTTATCAGATGAAGCAGGTTTTAAAATGGCTGTTATTGACACTGTTCCTGAATGTGCATGGTTCTCGCAATTAGCAGGTAACTTTAATATGCGTCCAAGAGAAGCATATCTCACAAGCCTAAATTTTTCTGCTTTAAGCCCTTTTCATAACTTCGCAAGAGGTAAGCGGGACGGCAATCCTTGGGGTGAAGCACTAGCTTTATTTAAAACTCCAAGTGGCCAACCATTTTACTTTAATCATCATGTTAGCCCAGATAAGCAAGATTCTACAGATGACAAGATGCCAGGTAATACGTGTGTCATTGGAACAACTGGTGTGGGTAAAACAACCCTAGTCATGGCCATGATGATGTTTGCTTGCAAGTATAAAAATCTGAAGGGTGTTTTCTTTGATAAAGATAGGGGCGCAGAGATTGGTATTAGACGGATAGGGGGTCAATACTATGCTTTAGAGCGTGGTGTACCAACTGGCTTTAATCCGTTGCAGCTACCCCCCACAGAAACAAATATTCAGTTTGTAGAAAAGCTTGTAAAAATTCTGGTAGGTGGTGTTCGTAATGCTGCCGAAGATCTGGAAATCAGTCAGGCTGTCCGTACCATTATGCGTGATGATATGCCGTTAGAACTTCGCAGACTTTCAGCTCTATATATGAATTTAAGGGTGACTGGTGGCGGTGATTCATTACAAGACCGCTTAACTAAATGGTGTAAGTCTGGCGATCATGAAGGGAATTTATCGTGGGTATTCGATAACCCTTATGACACTCAAGACTTTTCTCAAGCCAAAATGCCAATTTTCGGTTATGACTACACGGAATTTTTGGATGATCCAGAAGTCCGTACACCAATCATGGCCTATCTATTGCACATCACAGATTCCTTGATTGATGGTAATCCGTTCATTTACTGGATGGACGAGTTTTGGAAGCCATTAACAGATGAATATTTCAAAGACTTTGCCAAAGATAAGCAAAAAACTATTCGTAAATTGAATGGTCTAGGTGTGTTTATGACGCAATCGCCAAGTGACGTTTTAGATTCTGACATTGGTAAAACAATGGTTGAGCAAAGCGTTACTCAAATCTTTTTACCGAACCCTCGCGCTGATTACGATGACTATGTAAAAGGCTTTAAAGTCACTCCGCAAGAATTTGAAATTATTAAAGAGCTAGAAGAAAACTCACGCATGTTCCTAGTTAAACAAGGTAGCCGATCCGCACTTTGTAAGATGGATCTAGGCGAAATGCGTGACGTTTTACAGATCATTTCTGGATCAAAAGATAATGTTGAATTACTCGAAAATATCATAAGTGAAGTTGGTGAAGATCCTGATATTTGGGGTGATATTTTCTTACAACGTGTTGCAGACCGTAAAAAATTAATTTCAGAAAAAGGAGTGTCTTAGTCATGACTAAGTTTTTAGTAGTTTCAAGCTTGTTAGTTATTTCTACTTTAACAACTGCATGTTCCGATGATAAGGAACAGGTTAAACAGCTAAAAGAAGAAGTGAAGGCTGAACAACAATTGAAACCTCAAGATTTAACTGCTGCACAGCAAGAAGAATTGAAAGAGCGCAAAGCAAGAGCATCACAAAAGGGGAATATCCTTGATGGATATGATCCTTCTGTACCCCCAAAACCAACAAAACCAGATACTAAAAAGGGTTCGGGAAATATCCTCGATGGATATAACCCAGATTCAAAATAATTAAGGATTTATAGGGGGTTGCAATGGCAATTATTACTACATTAGAAACAAAAATTGATTCTTTATTAGCAAGTTACGTTACAGGTGTTAGTAGTAATATTGCTTCTGCAATTGTTCCTATAGCTTTGACTGCTGCAACAATTTATATACTGATTATTGGCTACAACATTGCGACTGGCGCACAAGAGGATTCCATTTATACCGCTTTATGGAAGTTTTTTAAGATAGCTTTTGTTGGTGGAATTGCTTTAAGTGCAGGGGTTTATCAGTCCTTTGTAGTTGAAGCCATTAACGGACTGACCATAGGTTTAATTCAGATTGTTAGTCCAGGTGGTGAAACTTCGCTAGGTGTTTTACTGGATCAGGTAAGTGTGCCGTGGGGTGAATTAATCCAGAAATTAGGTGAAGAAGCTCAATCAGCTTCTGGTGTTTTCCCTGATATTGGCTTGTATTTATCTGCTGGTATTGTTTCTGCTGCTCAATTCTTATTGTTCTTTATTGGTACTGGTCTATATCTACTGGCAAAAATTAGTTTGCAACTTTGTTTAGGCGTTGGTCCCATATTCATTCTGTGTGCGATGTTCCCTGCTACACAAAAATATTTTGAAAGTTGGCTTTCCCAGACACTTAGCTATGTTTTCACAATAGGCTTTATCACAGCAATTATCAGTATGCTCTTTGCCTTCGTTTCAGGCATGTGTACGCAAATCACAAATAACTTTGATGCGGGTGACATTCTTACTTCAGTAGTTTCTCTCTGTATTGTTGCGGGAATTCTTGTAGTGATTATGTGGAACATTCCAACAATGGCTTCAGCCATAACAGGTGGGGCGGGTGTTCAAGGTGTTGGTCGTGCTGTAGCTCAAGCTATGACTAAAGGCAGTGGAGGAAGTAACTCTAAATCTGATAGCTCATCAGCTACTTCTACGACTGGTGGAAGTGTTCAAGGGAATTCTAGCAGCTCTAATAATTCCAATAGCTCCACTACGGGAGGATCTAAGCCGTTATATCAACGACACACTCTTTCTAACCTCAAAAGAAACAAATAGGAATTTTTCTAATGAAAAAACAATTGTTAGCTTTGGGTTTAGGTTCATCTTTATTCATTAGTGGTCAAGCCAATGCTACAGGTATTCCTGTCATTGACGGTGCTAACCTTGTTCAAGCCGTTCAAAATGTGGTGGCTTGGGGTGAGCAATACAATCAGATGGTGAACCAGATCCAACAGGCAAAACAGCAATACGATTCAATCACTGGTATTCGTGGTTTCGGTGATGCTGTTAATAATCCATATCTTAATGATGTGATTCCAAGTGATGTTGCTGATATTTATAGAGGCATCCAAGAAGGTGGTGTCAATGGAATGACTTCAGCAGCTAGAAACATTCGTGATGCCACAATGGTTTATGACTGTACTTCTAGAACTGGCCAGAACTATAAAGCCTGTCAAGCTGCATTGAATAACAATGCACAAACACAGGCTTTAAATCAGAAAGCGTTAGGGGTTGCAGATCTGCGTACTGAGCAGATTGATAATCTGCGTAAACAGATCAATAACACTACTGATGCTAAAGCTATTGCTGAATTACAAGCTAGGATTCAAGCAGAACAGACACAAGTTGCTAATGATGCAAACCGAATTGCTTTGATGCAGGCACAAGCGCAAGCTCAAAAAGATGCAGCACAGCAACTTGAAATCGAAGGCCGTTTAAAACGTGCTGCTCAAAAGGGCAACATTCTTGACGGCTATACTGGTAACTAATCTTTTAAAAAAATACCCATTTCTTTTGAAATGGGTATTTTTTTTGCAATTTTTCAGAAAACATTGAATTATTAAAACCAAAATATATTATTTTGGTTTACGGTTTTTATATTTTTTGGCATACTTAGAGAAATAACTCTAATAGGGTCTATCGGGTCTATCATGAACAAACTTAAAAAAGTATCTGCTGCTGAAGAATCAAAAAGTTATGAAAAAGCTATGGATTGGGAAGCAGATATTAATGCGATACGTGCTAAGTCAGAACGTAAAGCTTGGACTGTTGCAAAAGTAGCGGTGGGCGTGGCTGTTTTAGAAGCTATAGGATTAGTCACATTAGCTCCGATGCGCCAAACTGTACCTGTTGTTTTTACAGTAGATAAAGCTCACGGAAATGTTGAATACGTGGGGGTTGTTGATGATCAGCAAGTGAAAGGCAAACAAGAATTAATTGATAAAAATAACATTACTCGCTATGTAACGGCTCGTGAGAGTTATTTCTATCCGTTATTGCAGCCAGACTATGATTTAGTCATGACTATGAGTAGTAATCAGGTAGGCAATGATTTTACTTCACTTTATGAAGGTGACAGTGCCAGAGATAAAAAATACGGCAAGCAATATGAATTAAAGGTCGATGTGATTTCTGTCCAGACTAATCAGGATGAAACAGGCTTTACCGCTAGTGTTCGCTTCACTAAGACTTTACATTCAGTCGAAGCTAATCGTGATGAACAGCCACAATATTATATTGCAAGTATTCGATATGAATATGCTCCGAACAATCTAAATAAACTGGTAGAAAAAGATCTAATTAAAAATCCATTCGGCTTTAAGGTCGTGGGCTATCGTGTCGATCCTGAATTATCTCCTAGCAAACCTGTAGCACAAGCTACGGTTGTTGAACCTAATCAGCGAGTTTATGTACCGATCCAACAAGGCGGGGCGGGTTCACAAGCTCAACAAGGCGGGGCGGCTGTTCAACAACAAGCTCCACAAGCTCAACAAGGAATGTAATAAAAGGATCATTACATGAAAAAATTAATTCTTGCTTTGGGCTTGGCTGTTAATGGAATCTCTTATGCAGCCATTACGCCTAAAGCTTTACCTACCGATTCACGCATTAGAACAATTAATTATGTTCCCAATGATGTTTATCGAATTACTGTTAAAAAAGGCACTGTAACCCGCATTGTATTGAGTGAAGGCGAAAGAATTTTAGAACGTGGTGCTGCTACTGGATACCCTTCAGATTGTGAAAAGGATGACACTAATTGGTGTATTTTTGCGGATACTGGATCAAATTTAGTATGGGTAAAGCCAAAGGATAAGGCTACTCGGAATAACTTAGAATTACGCACTAATAAGCGTGATTATAGTTTTGATTTTCAAGTTCTAAATAATGCAAAAGAAAAACCGATGTACCGTGTCGTTTTTAAATATCCACAAGAAGAAGAAGAAAAACGGAAACAGGAAGAAGCTCAACGCTATAACGCCTATGCAGCACAATTAAAAGAAGAAAACCAACTGACTGAATTTTTGGTTTTACAGCATCGTTTGGCCAATGCCGCACCAATCCCTAAAAACTGGAATTACCGTCAATCTGCAAACAGCAAAGGAAAGCATTTTGTTCCAGAAATGCTATTTGATGACGGACGTTTTACTTATATGCGATTCAAAGGAAATACAGATATTCCAGTCGTATTTATTGAAGGTACAGAAGGGGAAGAAAAAGTTAATTTCCACATCAGTAAAGAAGATCCAAAACTCTTAATTGTTGAAGCTCTAGCTAAAAAATTTGTTTTACGTCAAGGGAAAGGCGTAGTGAGTATTTTCAATGAATCTTATGATCCTGTGGGTGTCGCTCCTCAAGATGGCACTACTGTAGATGGTGTTAAGCGTGTCATTACTGGGGATATGAACTAATGAATATTAATGATGAAAAACCATTAAATGATCAACAAGCTCCTGATCAACAATTTGACGATTCAGAAAATGGCATTGTGTCTGTAAATGAGCGTGGGGATCAGGAAGATGGAAAAGGTAAAAAAATAGCGTTTATTGCAGTTATGGCGGTGCTTTTTACGGTTCTAGCTGTCTTTGCCTATAACTTTTTTTCAGATAGTAGTGATGCTGAAGAAGCAGCCCAATTAAAAGATAATCAGATAGATCCAAGCTTAGATGCTTCAACTAAAAGACGGGATTTTACTAATACTGATCCTGTTCCAATGGATGCAAATCAAAATGCTCAATTTCAAAGCCTGGACACATGCCAAGATCAAAGTATTCCTAGACAGCTAACGGACAATAACGGCAATGCTTTAACCTATAACGGTATGTTGGTTTTTCAATGCCAGAATGGTCAGCAGATTTTAAGACAATCTGAAGCTGCGCCAGTAGTTGAGCAACAAGTAAATCAACAACCTGTAGTGATTCAGCCACAGCCACAACAACAAGCTCAATATGTACCTTTAAACAACGGTAGCCGTTACGGTGGCGGGATCTTCGTGAATCCTTCGCAACAGGGCGGGGCGGTTGGCCAACCATCTAGCACGAATCATCAATCAGCTTATAACCAAGTCACAGGCATGATGCGTCAGTATGAACAGGATCAGAACAATAATAGCCGTTCTGGTAGCTTCTCTGGATCTGGTCTGATGTCTTTAGCGCATGATGATGAACCTATGCAGCAGCAACAACCACAACAAGCCACTACTAACATGGCTAGTCCTTCCTCTAATAAAGTTCAGGCTCGTTTTATCGGGGATCGAAATTACTTAATTGCTAAAGGTCGTGTAATACGTTGCAACCTGTCAGTTAAAGTCGTTTCAGAAATTGGCGGGATGGCTTCATGTGTTCTTCCACAACCTGTTTATTCCGACAATGGTCGTGTAGTCCTTGCTGAAGCAGGATCTGAAGTCATTGGAGAATATAAAAGTATTGCAGCACAAGGGCAAAGACGTTTAGGGATCATTTGGTCACGCTTAAAAACTCCGCATGGTGTTGTTGTCGATATTGATTCTCCAGCAGCAGACCATTTAGGAACAGGAGGTTTAAGTGGTCGAGTGGATAACCGTTGGGGCGCACGTATCGGTGCAGCGTTTATGCTTTCTTTAGTTCAAGACGCTATTGCTTACGGTATTTCTAAAGAAACAGGCGGGAACAATAGCACTCCTTACATGCTTCAAAACACTTCAGACATGGGTAAATCAATGGCTGAAACAGTGTTGAATGAAACAATCAATATCAAGCCAACAATTTATAAAAATCAGGGTGATGTAGCTTCAATTTACGTGGCCAAAGATATTGATTTCAGAGGTGTGTATGAACTCCGCGCAAAATAATGTTTTAAGCAAGGATGTAATGGTTAGACAGCTATTACTTCCATTAGAAAAATTCTTAAAAACTAAAGGGGTGACTGAAATTGCAATTAATGCACCTAACGAAGTCTGGACGGAATCTAATAAAGGATGGGAAAAGCATTCTGTAAATCTGGAAATGGGGCAAATAACAGCTTTAGCTAATGTTATTGCTACCTATACCAATCAACGGATTGGCCAAGAAAACCCTATATTGTCTGCTCAATTGCCTGATGGAGAGCGTATTCAGATTGTTCTACCGCCAGCCATTGAAAATGGAACGGTATCAATGACAATCCGTATTCCTGACGAGTCAAACCGATCATTTCAGGAATATAAAGATCAAGGTTTCTTTGATCACTTCAGATATGGAAAATCTAAAGAATTTGATCAGTTTAAACCTGTACTACGTGCTGAAGATATTAAGCTAGTCCAGTTATTAGAAAACAAAGATCTTGAAGGGTTTTTTAAATTCGCTGTTCAATGTAAGAAAAATATTGCCGTTGTTGGCGATACTGGATCTGGTAAAACTACTTTCATGAAAGCAATTTGTCAGTACATTCCTAAAGATGAACGTCTTGTCACTATTGAAGATGTACGTGAACTTTTTGTTCCTCATGAGAATAAGGTTCACTTATTGTATTCCAAAGGCGGGCAAGGTAAAGCTAAGGTAACTCCATCTGATCTGATCGCTAGTAATATGCGTATGAAGCCAGACCGTGTACTACTTGCGGAATTACGAGGTGGAGAAGCTTTTGACTTCCTAAAATTGCTTACAACTGGCCACAGTGGATCTATCACAAGTTATCACGCTGAAAGCTGTTCACTGGCCTATGATCGCTATGTTTTTATGTGCAAAGAACATGAGCAAGCAAATATTTATGATGCCACTACACTGAAGGAATTAGTTGCTTTAACAATTGATATTATTGTTCATGTTGAAGTGAAGAAAAAATATGATGATGAAAGTAATTTAATAGGTAAAGAACGCTTTATCTCTGAAATCAAATTTGATCCTGTGTCTAAAGTTAAAGCTCAATTTGGAGATGCAGAAATCATTGTCGGGGATCGGGCATGAATAAAAAAATCCTGATTCTTCTCCTTGCTCTTTTTTTAGCGGTTATTGGTTTCTTTATAGCTAAGTATTTGGCCGGTGTTCTTTATTACTTATCCAATAAAACCAATCCATTTCCTGAAGTAAACCTTTCGACTTGGGGCTATTATTGGGATTTATATGCACAGAATGCCCCTGCACAAAAGAAAAAGCTGCAAGGTGGCTTGGTCGCTGCAATATTTATTACCTTTGTTCTCCCTGCCTTAATCATTGCTAGTCTGTTTAATAAAAAACAGTCACTACACGGTGATGCTCGATTTGCCACAACGAAAGAAATTCAAAAATCTGGATTAATGGGAAATAAGGGAATCTTAGTAGGGAAATATCACAATAAGTATTTGATGCTTGGCGGTCAGCAATTTGTACTTCTCGCTGCTCCGACACGAAGCGGTAAAGGTGTGGCGATTGTTATTCCTAACCTATTGAACTATTCGGATAGTGTAGTTGTACTGGATCTGAAGCTTGAAAACTTCCTTTTGACTTCAAAATTTCGAGCTAAAAATGGTCAGAAAGTTTATCTATTCAGCCCATTTTCTGAAGATCTGAAATCTCATAAGTGGAATCCATTCGATACAGTTAGTCATGACGAAAATTTTAGAGTAGGTGAAATTCTTTCTATCGGGCGAAGTTTTTACCCTGTGACTGGTGATGCTAAAACCGATTTCTGGAATGACAATGCTAATAACTTATTTCTTGGACTAGCTTTATATCTATTTGAAACTAAAGATCTACCTGTAACTGTAGGCGAAATTTTAAGACAGAGTTCAGGTAAAGGTAAGCCAATTCAGGATCATATTAGATCTATTATTGATGAAAGAGCGCAAAATGATAAACCGCTTAGTGATACTTGCCTAGATGCTTTAAACCGTTTTTTAAGTTCACCAGACAATACGCTTGGTAACATCATTTCTACTTTTACCTCACCTTTAACGATTTTTGCGAACCCGATTGTGGACGCTGCAACTTCATCAAGTGACTTTAAACTTGAAGATGTACGCAGACAAAGAATGTCTATTTATTTTGGTGTTCAACCTAACCGCTTAGGAGATGCTAAAAACTTAATCAATCTGTTTTATTCACTCTTAATTGATGTGAATCTAAAAACACTGCCACAACAAGATTCATCTTTGAAATACCAGTGCCTAGTTGTGAATGATGAAGCAACGGCTGTCGGTAAAGTAGCGAAAATTGCAGACGCTAACTCATTTATTGCGGGCTATAACATTCGTTTATTAACAATTATTCAGTCTATTGGCCAGTTAGAGGACGTTTATAAAACTCAAACTAGGGGGCTTGTAACTAACCATGCTTTGCAAATCGTTTACCCGCCTAGAGAGCAACGAGATGCTAATGAATATAGTGAAATGCTTGGCTATTTCACTTTCAAAGCAAAATCTAAGGGCCAAAGCCGTTCTATGGCATGGGGGCAAGGTGGCTCTAATTCAGAAAATGAATCAGATCAAAGACGAGCTTTAATGCTCCCTCAAGAGCTAAAAGAATTGTCGCAAGATAAAGAAATTATCTTTATGGAAAATACAAAACCTATCATGTGTGAAAAGGCTAAGTATTTTAATGACAGTGCTTTTGTGGATCGCCTAAAGTCCGTTTCTCCTAGCATGAAAGCAATTAAAGGTTTTCCAACTCACAAACAATTAGAAAAAATTGCCTTTGAGGATCTGGAACTTTCAATTCCTATTCCTGATTTAGACGTAAAGCTGCATAAGGCAAAAATTGAAAAACGTATAGCTGCAATTACTACAGTAGAACAGGCTGAACAAATAGATATTTCTAGCTTGGTGATCCCTGAATTTACGTTAGATAAAACAGTCTTTGAAGATCCAGAAAATCCAAAACCTGAAGAATGTCTGCACGTTGTAGATCAATTTTTTGGGATGGTTCAATGGGAAGAAGATCCTGAAACGCAAAGTATTGTTGATGACTTCTTTAGCCAGGTGAAAGCTAATGCTGAAGATGAACCAGAACAAATGGACAACCTAGTTGCAGCAGATGAATCAGATCCTCTAACCATGATTGCGGAATTGGAAAACCTAGTTGCGGTGGACGAAGATCAACAGGACAACCTAGTTGCAGCAGATGAATCAGATCCTCTAACCATGATTGCAGAATTGGAAAACCTAGAGGACAGCCTATTTGTACTTGGTGTCACTAAATTTAGTCATGACGAAGCCGAACATATTATTGATACGTTTTTTAATTGTGCTGAATCTGAATCTGAATTTGCAGTTGATGAAGATCAACAAGACAACCTAAATGCAGTCGATAAAGGTCAAAACGAATCTATAGAAAATTCAGATATTGATGACATTTATCAGGCATTTTCAAACAACTTAAATTCTAAATAAGGAAAGTATTATGAAAAAAATCTCTCTTACATTGATCAGCCTTGCTCTATCTTTTTCAGTTGTGGGCTGTACTTCAAATAAAGCTGTGAACAGTCCTAATGGGTTTTCATCTAAAGCAGTTAATCAACCTGACACTGTGAAAAACTATATGCAAAGCATAGCTGTATATCAGCAAAATAAAGATTTAAGCACTGAAACTGAAAGACAAATTGCACTTCTAACAGATAAATATATTCAAACTAAAATGATTATTGACGAAGCAGCACGTCGCCAAAATATTTCTACTCAATAAGGACTTGATCATGACTGAAGCAAACAAGGTCGATAACCCTATTTTTAATACAGAACAAACAGGCTATACCAAACTTGGCCAGACGTTAGAAACTAAAAAAGCTGAAGTTAATTCAATTGAACAAGTCGAAAATATAGACCATTCAAAAGGTTTAAAAGGTATCAATCAGGGATCTGAAGAAACTAAGGTAATTAATACAAAAAAGCTAAAAAATGATGATAAGGAATCTAGTGAGGAAGGCTTATCAAAAGCATTACTCAATAAATATTATGTTGTAGATGATAAATATCACTTTAAAGGTAATCCTGAAAAAGTAGCATTTGAAGACTCTGGAAAAACCTTAAAAACCACAATTGATGATAAGCATATAGCTGCTTCAATGGTGGAAGTGGCACAAGCTAAAAAATGGGAAACAATTAAGGTTAAAGGATCTGAAGAATTTAAACGTAATGTCTGGCTTGAAGCTTCAATGAAAGACATGAAAGTAAAAGGCTATGAACCTCGTGATATAGATATAGCCTTACTCAATGATATAAAAAAATCACAGGGTAAAGAGGTAGTTCAAAACACTATTAATAAGGACGCAGATCGCCAAAAAGAGAAACCTTTAAAGGATCAGGCCAAAGCAAATCCAGAACAGGAACGTAAGGAAAAAATGAATAATCTGTCAGAACAGGAAAAAGTACTTTTGACAGTTTTCGATAAAAAAATGAAAGCTGATGGCTTCACAGACAAGCAGCGGACAGCAAGTATAGACGTTGCAATTGATCAACTTAATCAGAAAAAAATGCATGTTGGAAAGCTAGTTGATTATGGAGCAGCCCCATATCAGCATGATCCTAAAAATAGCAGCAGTTACTTTGCAACTATTGAAAATAGTAAAGGTGAAAAAAATACAGTCTGGGCTAAAGATCTGGAACGTACTCTGAAAGAACAAAATATCATTAAAAATGATGATATTGTTTTAACCTATAAAGGTTCTAGCAAAGTCGAAGTTAATACAAAAGAAATTGATCCAAAAACAGGACTGCCGACAGGAGCAAGAGTCCAAACTCTAGCAAATAAAGGAAAGTGGGAAGCTCAAAGTTTAAGTAAACTGAAAGAAACCACAGAAAAAGCTCTAACTAAAAACGATAAAACTAAGCTTCAGATTCAACATAGTGCCGATATTCAAAATCAGAAATTTCATAAGCCAAAATTAACAGCTTATGATGTTAATGCGCCAAAACAGCAACCCGCACAACAACAACCAGTTAAAACTCAAGAAAGAAATAAAAATAAAGACATATCCCGATAGTATCCAAGTCGCCACCTATTTAGGGTGGTTTTTTATATCTCGCTACTGGATCGTATTGGAGCAGTTCATTTTCTGCGGTCGATATTTAAAAATTACAGCTTTTTTAAAGATCGCTTAAAAATCAAACGGTAATCAGGGAAGGTGAAATTTAACTGATTGCGTCAGTTCGCAAAGTAGACACTTTGCTCTGATCTACCATGTGCGGATCTCAAGTAAATGGGTAAAGTAGATGCCTGGACAATTGCTGCAGCTTGCAGCGATTGTCCAAGCATCGAGATTAGACATTTTAGCAGATATGAACCAGACAACTTTGTTGGCAGTCCATATCTGACTAAAACTAATAGCGGGTTAAACTTTGAATATTGCTTGTATTGTCCACCTGTGGACTGTATAATCAAATTTAATCTAAATAAGGACGGCACATAATGACAAATGCAGATTTTAAGCTGCTAACTGAATCATTGGGGTTCTATAACGCCGAAGCGATTCGAGATTATTTCAAAACTATTGGCTTTAATGAATCTATCAACGTCCGACCAATCCAATACTGGTTAAATGGTAAGAGTGTGGCTCTCAATATGCCAATTCCAGACGATGTAGTCGGCCATTTTAAGAATCTTGAACAGATGAAATTTAATCTATCTGGACAGGAGAAATTTATTAAAAATGGATTTCTTTACAAGGATAAACAATTAATGTGGGAAAAATTTCCTGAATTAAATGGATTGCCATGCACTTATCTTAATCAATTGATGGTTTTGGTGAATATTCTGCATGGTTACAGAGAGGTGCAATACTGCACAAGCTATTAAGGATATCTAAATGAAAAATGAGGATCTTTCTATTGTCGAGCTAATTAGAAAGCGTAATAAAATTGTCTATACAGTCTGTTCTGTATTGGTCTTACTGATAGGCTTATCTTTTGCCAGATACTTTCTGAATTTTAGTGTTCTGTATTTTTTAATTTTGCTTATTCCATTTTTTGCTCTTATGTATTGGATGATTAGGATCACCGAAGATATAAAAGTAAGAAAGCAGGAATCTATCGCAAAAACAGAAAGACTATGCAGTGATGTTCAGTGAAGTTTGTAGCTTTGAGCTATACCCTAAAGTGACAATCTGAAAGTTCGTAAAACCATGTACCATTTAAATTGTTTTTAATCATAAGTAACATGTAACTTTGGTGTTAAAGATTTATAATTTACGAAATTGTTCATTTTTATCCAATTGAGGCATGAAAGAGTGAAAGGTCAAAAAGTAGGTTATGTCAGAGTGAGTTCAGTCGAGCAAAATACGGGACGTCAACTTGAAGGAATTGAAGTCGATCGGATTTTTGTTGATCGCGCTTCAGGTAAAAATACCGACCGACCTAAATTTCAAGAAATGTTGAACTATGTCAGGGAAGGCGATCAAGTTGTTGTACATTCCATGGATCGTTTTGGGCGAAGCCTGAAAGATTTGGTCACTGAAGTAGATAAACTGGTCAAACGAGGAATCGCCATCCAGTTTGTAAAAGAAAATATTACTTTTACGGCCCAATCCACCCCGATGGATAATTTAATGCTGCAACTGATGGGGGCTTTTGCACAATTCGAACGTGAAATCATTCTGGAACGGCAAAAGGAAGGAATTAAACTTGCCTCTGCTCAAGGGAAGTACAAAGGCCGCGTACATAAATTAAAACCCGACCAAGCTGAAGCCTTACGGCAAGCATGGAAGGAAGGGAAGTACCCTTCAAAAATGGCATTAGGCCAGGCATTTGGAATTAGTCGTCAGGCTGTATATCGATATTTGAAAGTAATTGATTAATTTATTAAGAATGTCAGTTATATACAGTCTGCAAAAAGCTGTAAAATCAAGACCTAAATTTGAGTATTACATTGCATATATAAACTTAAATTATTGATTAATAATATTTAAATAAATTATGCTATTGTGTATAAAGTTAAAATTCGAAATAAGTATAATTTTCATTTTTAATCTATAGTATTAAAAAAATACTTCTTTTTTTGGTATAAAAGTATTGTTTTTTTAATTTTTGTCTCTATATCAGTAAATTACCAATAATAGAATGGATAAGAATACAAAATGAAATATAAATGGAATTCAAAGCGAGCACATGACAGCATTATAAAATCATGTCAGCAAGTTGAAGAAATAAATATCATTCCTTACACTAAAGATAAGAAGTTAAATAAAATTAAGGTTAATGAAGCATATGAGATGAATGCTGTTCATATGTATATAGATATTTTGAACCTTAAAGATATGTTAACCAATAGTTCTGATAATGAAAATATTACCTCTCATACTCGAACCCTTCGTTTCTTTGACTCTCACTTTAAAGCAATAAAATTTGTTATTAATGATACTGAATCGATTTTTGTGGACTTTCATAATCAACGATTACATACAGTAATAGCAAAACCTTATGATGATGAAAAGAAGCGTTTAGATCGTGCAGTTACTATTGCTAAAGTGATCATAGATGTCGTAGAGCAACAAAAGCAATTAGGTAATGATGATATTATTGATGCTGCTAAGTTGAGAATAGGCATAGATTCTGGTCTTGCTTTAGCTGTTAATAACGGACGAAGAAGTAATAAAGAACCTCTTTTTCTAGGCAATCCTGCTAATTATGCGGCTAAGCATTCAGCAGGAGAACTACAAGGTATTTATCTTACAAAGAATTCACGTGAAGTATTAGAACTACAGGGGGTTGAAGATACACAAACAATTAAACTTAAGTCATCTGAAATTGAGACTTCATTAGAAAGATCTAATATTGATCATGAAAATTTGATTAATAGAACTATTAACGAAATTAAAGACCATACAAAGAGATTATCTGATTTTGCATTTAGCCGATTAACTCCTACATTCGAGTCATTAGATTTTTCTGTATTTACACGTAAAAATTCTAAACGTTTAGAAATGGTTTCAATATATGCAGATATTGATGGTTTTACTAAATATATTTCTGAAAATATAGGAACAGTAGAGGGGCAAAAAGATATTGTTCGCTGCTTACATGTTTTACGAGCAGAAATGGATGCATGCTTAACAAATGACTTTCAAGGTAGACGCGTCCGTTTTATTGGAGATTGTATTCATGGAATATTATGCGAAGGCACTTCTCAAACTACAAATAAGCAAGTTTCTGTTGACACAGCATTAGAAGCAGCAGCAGGCATCAGAAGTAGCTTTATCCTTTCTAAGGAACTTTTAGAAGAGAAATTTGATATTACAGCTAATTTTGGTCTAGCTATTGGTTTAGATTTTGGTGAAACCATGCTAAGTCGAGTAGGGCGTTTGGATGAAAATACCCGTTTCTCCTTAAGCCTGTCTACAATTAGTTCCGAAGAAGAGCAAATGCGTTGTGCTGGTGATGAAACTGCAATTGCTGAAGAAGCCTATAGCCATTTGAGCAAGAAATATAAGGATTTATTTACTGATCGAATTACTAAAAATTTAAATTTTGAAATACTAGAGGAAACTGAACAGAATGAGGTGGAAAACAATAAAAAATCAAATATTTACTCTATCAATGAAGCTGCTTCTTCTAATTTAAAAGCTCATGCCAAATATTAATAGTTTAAAAATATACCTTCAATCTACAGGGAGCGTCTTTACGGAAAGTCAGGACGCTATAGAGCTTGATCTGAAAATTGTTGGTAGATCTGGAAACCGCCATTTATTTAAATTACGTATTAGCGAGACACACAGTAATTTACTAACTGTAAAAGAAATAAATAGTTTATTACCATCCTTTTGTCCAAATCGCCATATCAATTCGGATGGTACATTCTGTTTAGGCCTACAAGCTGATACTGAAAATCTATCAATTGAAGAGTGGATGGACAATTTGAATGAATTTTTACAAGCTCAAATATTTTCACAGAAAAATGGGAAATGGCCAATTTTTTGTCAGCAGTGGAGTCATGGAAATGCAGCTATATATCAAAATAAAGTGGAAAAATTGCTGCTCGAATTGGATTTAGATTGCTTAGGCTTAGAATTCAATAGATTAAGATTAATTGAGAAAAAAAACGATTTATTTGATGAACCGTACTTTCATATATATCATAACGATAAATTATTAATAACTGGTACTGAGAAGAAAGTTCATAATAAACGCCTTAGTTGTATATGTGATAAATATGGGCGTGCAAAACACATTACTTTAGGAAATTGTCCTAAAAAATGTAGTAATTTACTAATAAGTATTTTAATTAATGAAAAGAATAGAATGCTTGAGGAAGAGAAGTTTTGGAAAATTTTTAAGAATTCTAAAATTCAATGTTGTGGAACAATGCATGATTGTATTTTAAAGGAATAATTACTATTTAATATTTATACTATCTATCAATTTTGTAATTAATATTTAAGAATTAAATAAGGATTTTAGCAATGTCATTAATAAACCGTTTCCAAGAGAAAAAAGTTCTTTTACAAGAGTTATTAAAACAGCGATTAGTACAAAATAATCAAGAGGTTGCTGGAAAAATATTAGCTGATGGAGAATTAGTTGAATTTGAGGTTGGTAAAGATATAATTACTCAAAATAATTATGATCAAGATGTTTTTTTTATAATAGCGGGGGAAGCAAAAATTATAATTAATGGAAATACTCTTAATTATACTAGAACTGCTGGGGTCAGCGTTGGTGAAATGTCTGTTGTAAATCCAAGTGAACCTCGCCTTGCGACCATTCGTGCAAAAACAACAGTAGTCGCGGTAAAAATCAATGCAACAAGTTTTCAGGAAATAATGAGTTTAGACTCAAATATAGCAATTCTTTTAGCTAAAGATATGGCGGCTCGTTTATCAGAGCGAAATAATTTACTAGATGAGTGTAACCAACTATCAAGACTATTTATTATTAGTACAAGTGAATCACTTTCAATAGCAAAATCTTTGAAAGTTGCATTAGATCATGAAGATATTGAAGTTACTATTTGGAGTGAAGATGGTGTATTCAATGGAGGAGACTATACTTTAGAAGTTTTGGAAAGAGAAATTAAAACATCTGATTTCGGGATCGCCATTTTACATCCAGATGATGTAACGATTTCTAGAGAAGTTGAAGAAAAGTCTCCACGAGATAATGTTATTTTTGAACTGGGTTTATTTATGGGATTACTAAAACGTCAACGAACTTTTATAGCTTTACCAAGAGGCCTTCAACAAAAGATGGCATCAGATTTGCGTGGATTGACTCCTTTTGAATATAAGTTTTCTAATAAAAAAGCTGATGTATCAACTTTAGCTATCAAGTTAGCCGAACAAATTAAAGCTCTTGGCCCTAGAGATAAGTTGGTTAATTAGTGCTTAGTTATAAAATATATATTAACTAAAAATTAATAAAATCCTTAAGGATCTTGAGAAAAAGATCCCTTTTATTTTGTATCAGTTTGGTTGCTTAATCTTCCAGTAATAATCCGGTAGTGTTGTCGCCATCATTACCTGTTCCATAGTGAGGGATTCGTGGTTCATTTTCTGAATTAGAGACAGAAGCTTTATTTAAATATTTCTCGTGATCAATAAGTAATAATCCAGTGGTGTTGTCACCATCATTCCCAGTTCCATAGTGAGGGATTCGGGGTTCACTTTCTAAATTAGAAACAGAAGCCTCATTTAAATGTTTTTCGTGATCAATAAGTAATAATCCAGTGGTGTTGTCACCATCATTCCCTGTTCCATAATGGGGGATTCGTGGTTCAGATCCATTAGAAGCATAAGTTAAACTTGTTGATAGAATGGTGCTACTTAATAGGGTCATAATCAATATTTTCATTGAATTAAATTTTATCTTAGGAGGATATTCTTATTTTAAGGGTTCAAACCCATCATTAAACTGACAGATAAATGACATTATTGTCATTAAGGAATTAAAGTGATCTATTTTGTTCAAAATTTTAATATTCGCTTTTAGAATACTCAATTAAAGAATTTTTTAGTGGGCAATTTAATATGTTGGTACAGATATTGAACTAAAACTAAAAAGATTGTAATTCTTACGTGACGTGCGTATTTTATGCAAGATTCAATCTCAAGCTATCCAACCTAAAGAACCCCGACATGAGGTCAGGGTTTTTTTATTATAAAAATTGATTCAAGAATGTCGAGAATCTGCTGAATCATAAACAGCACTATTTTCACGTCTACCCACTGCAATAACTAATACAATAACCTCATCATCTATAACTTCATATACTAAGCGATAGCCAATACTACGAAGTTTAATTTTATAACGATTAAGATGCCCTGATAACTTATTCTTAGGAATCCGCGGACTTTCTAAAACCTTGATGAGTTTCTTTTTCAATGGCTGCTTAATACTGGGATTAAGCTTATTCCATTCTTGTAATGCTTCTTCTAAAAAATCTAATTTATAACTCATTTATATTTACTCGGATGCGCTTTTGATTCGCACGAGAGTCTGCAATTTTATTGAGTTCTAAGTCTTCCAACTGCTCCATCATAGCTTCATAGAGTTCAGCGGGAATACAATAAAAAGCAGGAGTGTTACGGTTAAGAATTGCAACTGCTTCTCCTTTACCTGCTAGTACAGTATCCATAGGACTTTTCTTGAGTTCTGTAATACTTGCAGTCATTCGTGCATGGATTAGTTGAGTCATGATTAAGCCTCTATATAGTTCATGGTTTGCAGTATTGGGAATAGTGATACGAGATGATTTGAATATCTAATTAGCTGGAATACAGTGGCTTCTCTTTTTAGCCTATTACTGATCTGTTTAGTTCGTTCTCTTTCATCTAACTTTTTACGATTAATTAACTGCGATATTGATTCAAAGTGAGCTTTAAATTCTACTTTTGTAATAATAGCTTCTATAAGTCTAGATATAGCATCTAAACCTCTTAGAACCCTCATGCTTGTCTCATTAGATTGTGTATCGTCTTTTCTATCCTCCTCTATCAGAGCAAAAAGATAGCCTAGCTCTTGTAAAGGAGCTTCAGTTTCTTTTTGCTCTATAGTATTTAGCTCTGCATTCATACAGTATCCTCATTTCTTAGAAAGAATAGCACCTTTAAAAGTGTTTTTAAAGACACTAAAAATAAATATTTTGATGTCTAAATTTAATGAGAAATTTGCATGAGCCTTCTATCAATTAAATAAAAAAGGATACTAGGTGTATTCTTGCCATCAAAATATATCTATTTGAGAGCTAGTATCTTTCGTGAACCATTTAATACGAAGGTAGCCACGATAAGCCCAATGATTAAGTCAGGATATGCTGAGCCAGTCCATGCAACCAGAACCCCTGCTAAAATGATACCAGTATTGACGATTACATCATTCGCAGAGAAGATCCAACTGGCTTTCATATGTGCACCATCTTCTTTATGTCCAGAAATCAGATATAAACAGGTGACATTTGCAAGGAGAGCTAAGAAACCAATAACGATCATTAAGGTTGATTCAGGCTCGCTGCCATAGAGAAAACGTCTAATCACATCTACAATCACCACTAGTGCCAGTACTAATTGAATCCAACCGGCAAAATGTGCAGCTTTTAGTTGATATTTGGCTGCTTTCCCAACTGCATAAAGTGCAATACCGTAGACTGCGGCATCGGCAAACATATCTAGCGAGTCTGCAATTAAGCCCGTGGATGCTGCAATAACACCGCTAATAAACTCAATGAAAAAAAGTACCGCATTAATCACCAATAATATTTTCAAAACTTTAACTTGGGCTGTAGGATCTGGACTATTGGGTATCACTGTAGAAAAAACCGTTTTTTCAAGCCTTGCATCGAATCTTTGAAAGAGATACTTAAATTCTGATCTTAGAAAATCTCACTTCTTAAGTTGTTATCATGTTGAACTACTCCCTTGTTCAATATCTTTTAAAATAGCACAATCAGCTTGTTGATCCCCTGAACAATGATCGGCAGAGGCTTGTAATAAATTAACCATTTCTTGTAATTGAACAATTTTCTGATTTAAAGTTTCAATATGTTTAAGGGTGAGCTGTTTAACTTCCGCACTCTGCCGACCTGTATTTTTCCATAAAGACAGTAGCTCCTTCATTTGTTCAGACGAAAAACCGAGAACTCGTGCATGTTTTAAAAAAATTAAAGTTTTTAAATCTTGCTCAGTATAAATACGATAACCTGAAGCAGAGCGTTTTGCGGCACTCAGTAAACCAATTTGTTCATAATAGCGAATCATTTTGGTCGAAATACCGGATTGTTTAGATGCTTGACCGATATTCATTTTATATTCCTTAGGTAAAAAGGGCTTAAGCGTGAACCTGAGCTAAACCCTAAATTTTACCAATCTATATTTATGTGGTTGAACTAGTTGGAGACTGAAAATATTTTAAACGCAAGGCATTACCCAACACAAAGATTGATGATAAGCCCATCGCTCCAGCTGCGAAAATAGGTGATAGCAAAATACCAAATGCTGGATAAAGCATACCTGCTGCAATCGGAATTAAAGCAATATTATAAACAAAAGCCCAAAATAGATTCTGCCGAATATTGTTGATGGTTGCTTTGCTTAATGCAATTGCATTAGGCACACCTTGTAAATTACCAGACATCAACACCACTTGAGCAGCTTCAATTGCGACATCTGTTCCCGTGCCGATAGCTAAACCAACATCCGCTTGTGCAAGGGCAGGTGCATCATTAATACCATCTCCCACAAATGCTACTCGACCATACTGCTGTTGTAATTGACGTACTACTTCAACTTTTCCATCTGGCAAAACTTCAGCGACTACCTGATCGATTTGCAAACGTTTAGCAATGGCATGAGCAGTATGACGGTTGTCACCAGTGATCATGGCAACCTTTAAACCTAATTGATGCAATGCCGCAATTGCTGCATATGAACTCTCTTTAATAGGGTCTGCCACTGCAATAATTGCAGCCAGATGTTGATCAATCGCCACATAAATAGGCGTTTTTCCTTCCCCACCTAAACGGGCAGCTTCTTGTTCAAAAGCTTGTACATCAAGCCCCAGCTGCTTCATATAACGATCAGCACCAATTTGCACGACTTTTCCTGCAACTTCAGCTTTAATTCCTGAGCCTGTAATTGAGTCAAATGCAGTCACAGAGAGTAGATTAATATTTTCCTGTTGAGCTGCTTGTACTATTGCTAAGGCAATCGGGTGTTCAGATTTGGCTTCAACAGATGCTACGATGCTTAATACATCTTCACGTTCAAAACCTTCTTGAACATGAAAATCAGTGAGGGTGGGTTTACCTTCAGTTAATGTACCCGTTTTATCGACTGCGACCACTTTGACTTCTTGAAGTAGTTGCAACGCTTCACCTTTACGGAATAATACTCCCATTTCAGCACCACGCCCCGTGCCTACCATAATGGATGTTGGTGTTGCCAACCCCATTGCACATGGACAAGCAATAATAAGTACAGCTACTGCATTGACTAGGCTAAAGGTTAGAGCGGGTTCAGGACCAAAAATAAACCAGACAATAAAAGTTAAAGTTGCCAATAACATGACTATGGGTACAAACCACATCGTGACTTTATCGACTAAAGCTTGAATGGGTAGTTTAGAACCTTGTGCCTGCTCTACCATACGAATAATTTGGGCTAAAACCGATGATTCACCAATGGCAGTTGCACGAATATTGAGCGTGCCATTTTGGTTAATCGTACCGCCAACTACTTGATCATTTTTATTTTTTTCTACAGGAATTGGCTCGCCTGTAATCATGGATTCATCTATATAGCTTTGCCCATCAAGTACTTCCCCATCGACAGGCACCCGCTCACCTGGACGAATCTCAACAATAGTATCAGTCGTGACCTCCGCGACAGGTATTTCGATCACTTGCCCATCACGATATACACGTGCTGTTTTTGCCTGCATTCCAATCAGATGTTGAATAGCGTGAGAAGTACGTCCTTTGGCTTTTGCTTCAAAATAACGACCTAATAAAATTAAGCTAACAATGACTGCTGCCGCTTCGTAATATACATGTACAGTGCCTTCAGGCAAAATTTGAGGCATAAACGTAGCCACAAGTGAGAAGCAGTAGGCTGCTAATGTTCCTACTGCCACCAGTGAGTTCATATCAGGTGCAAAGCGTAGTAGAGCAGGAATACCTTTTTGATAAAAGCGACGCCCAGGGAAAATTAAGACTAAGGTGGTCAGCACAAATTGAATAAGCCAGCTTTCATATTGTCCAATCGTATGCATGACCCACATATGAAATGCAGGAATGATATGAGAACCCATTTCCAAAATAAAAACAGGCAATGCCAAAACGATAGAGATCATTAAATCTCGCTTCAGTTGCTGTTGTTCAGAAGCCTTTTTTTCTAGCTGTTCATCATGATCCTGTTGAACTAATTTTGCCTCGTAGCCCGCTTTTTTTACTGCTTGAATAAGGTCATTGCTTTGAACATGAGACCCACCCTGAATCCATGCTCGTTCAGTGGCAAGGTTGACATTGGCTTGTTGTACGCCCTCAATTTTTTTTAATGCTTTTTCCACCCGCGCCACACATGAAGCACAAGTCATACCTTCAATTGAGAGTTCAATTGGTCGGACAGCTGAAACATTATAACCTGACCGTTCTATCGCTTTGATTAACGTCTCACGATCTAGGGGATGGGATGAAGTAATAACTGCCTTTTCAGTGGCAAGGTTGACCTCTGCACTTTCAACACCTCCAATTTTTTTTAATGCCTTTTCCACTCTTCCTACACAAGATGCACAGGTCATCCCTTCTATCAATAATGTTTCATGATAGAGAGGGGGGGATGCGTTTTTTGAGTCCATAACAATCTCTGTCATTTCAATTTTCTAGTTTCAGCATACAGATTGACATCATGGTAAGGTCAAGCAAATTAAAAAACTTCTTGACCTTGCCATTATGACAAGGTTTAAACTTTCTACTGAAATAATGTTTTATTTGGAGAATGACAATGAAAGTATTAATTGAAAATATGACGTGTGGTGGCTGCGCACGTGGTGTCACGGCCGCTATTCAGGAAGTTGATCCAAGTGCAAAAGTAGATGTTGATTTATCGACTAAGATTGTAACGATCAAAACAACAGAAAGTATTGATAAAATTACCTCTGGCTTAGCAGATAATGGTTTTCCTGCAAAAGTTCAATAAGTTAATTTGTCTACTTTATTGATAAGCGCTGTATTTCATCAAGCTACTTTTATCTTGATGAAATACTTTCACCCACATAGTTATTTTTTAAATTACAATATTTTTTAATCAGTTATGTTGTAGCAGTAGTAATACTAAGTTTATTGATTATAAAAATATTATGTTTAAACATATTATGGCTTACCTAAACAATTTAATATTTATTTCAATACTCGCATGAACTATCTCTTCATGAATAGGTAACGCTTTTTTAACTATTAAAGGAGATAAATAATTACTATATGTTTCTAAAAAAAAATACAAGAAAATTTCCCTTACTCACTTGCCAAACATGTAAATCAATAATATCTATTGAGATAACTATTTGCTGAAGCGCAAATATCTGTTTTTAATTAAATATTTGTAAAAAATAGCCCAAAAGAAATAAAGAATCATTTTCATATTTGTAAGTTATATAGTTCTAGTATTATTTTAACTTTTATTAACTCAAAGCTTCTATTGTATTTCACAATTCCAGATTAGCTTATTTACTAATCTATTTTAGTGAAGCAAAGAAGGAAATTAACATGAATTCAATTAATTTTTCAGAGTGTGCTAAAGCTTGTATGGAATGCTCTTTAACGTGTACGACATGTGCAACAGCGTGTTTAGATGAAGATGCGATTGATATGATGCGTGAATGTATCAAACGATGTTTAGAATGTGCTGATATCTGTAACTTATGTGCTCAAGCTGAGCAAAGGAACTCTCCATTTATAAAAGAAATATGTGATATTTGTGCTAAGATCTGCGACTATTGTGCTGAAGAATGTGGCAAGCATAAAGCTGACCATTGCCAGCAATGTGCTGAAACTTGTCGTCAATGTGCAAATGAATGTCGTAAAATGGCAGCTTAAGCTACCATTTTCATAAAAATTATAGGGAAAAATTCAGAGAAATTTCTGTTATATTGAATCACACAGTTCAAGCCTTATAGCCCCTGCTTAGCGCAGGGGCTTTTTTATACTTTTCGTAATTTTAAAAATCCTTTAAAAGTTTTATCTTCTATAAATCAAATATATAGATCACCAATTCAATATTAGAAACCTTACTTAAAGATCCTTATTCAATTCCCACCACTGATGTTATATATCCTGTCATTAAAAGAATTGAAAAGCCTAGGAACATTTCAAATAAAATAGCATAACTCAGGTTTTTAGCGAATTTAGGATTTTGTAAGCGTGGGGTAAAATACCACTTATTGAAAGCTGCCAACATTAAAATACTCATGACAAAAAGTATTTTAATAATAAATCCCAAACCATAAGGAGTATTTATTAAACTATTAATATCTTTAAATAAAAGGAAAGCTATACTTGTGCCACACGCGATTAGAATAGCCACAATAAAGGCTGCAATACGCCCGAATACATGCATACGATCCTTTAAAGGTAAACCACTTATTTTTCGACTGGTTTTCCATAAAGGGTACAAGGATCCCATCCATAAAGACATGACTAAAACATGGACAGATAATAAGATTTGAGCAAAAAAGGGTAAATTAGCCACATGCCCGAGTTGAGAAAAACTAAAGAAAATAGGAATCAGTAAAATACTAAATATTGTACTTTCAATTATAGAAATTTCCGTCTTATTACGACTCAGTTTTACCAACAGAATTATCAGTAAAAGAGCAAAGCTTATAGATCGAATAATTTGTATTTGTCCCGTAGGGGTATTAATCAGGATATTTAAATATGTGAGATCCCACATACCTATAAGACCAGAATTGGCAAAACTACCATTTAGAATAAAAAATCCCAAGGTACTGGAAATTAGGCCTAATCCAGCGCCAATTGTAATATATTTAAGAATCGATTCTTTTAGTTCAAGATATTGTCTAAGTAAA
>Ga0308157_10001485_pt1 | contig 47734 bp, 40 predicted proteins | sample PhyBR1_FD_201035 | JGI IMG/M metagenome (GOLD analysis project Ga0308157, IMG submission 201035) | Phyllosphere microbial communities from UC Gill Tract Community Farm, Albany, California, United States - DLSLB.R1 | ecosystem: Host-associated > Plants > Phyllosphere > Unclassified | place: USA... | reverse complement strand
TATCAGATTTTATTTTCTTGAAGTTCGCAATTCGTTCTTCTTTAATCTTTACGTAATGCTGTTTGTTTTTAATCGCTTCGTTTAATTCTTTTAAAATAATATCTGTACTTTCCGATGCAAAAAGAGGAAAATTTAGGATAAGAAATAGAAATAAGTAATATTTTTTCAAAGCGATTTTAATATAAAGGAATTACAAATATAGCAAAGCGAAAATATAAAAAATGAATTATTTTAGAAGTGGTTATAATTAACCAAAAATGGAATTATATCCTTTTATGATATAAATAATTTAGCAAACAGAACATAAATCCTATAAATAATTTTATAAAAGAAGAGCTTTATCAAAGCTTTAAACTTTGACAAAGCTCCTCTAAAATTATATAAAATCTAAAGCGCAATCGGCGCCGCTAAACAGCTTTCTGGAATATCAAAAGCATTTACAAGAGCCACAGCATCGGGACGAATATCCCAACAAAGCTGATTTACGATTTTACGAACTGCTTTGGTTTTAACTGCTTCCATATAACCGTCTTCCAGATACCAAGCTTTATTTTTCTCGATTTGCGAAAGGGCATACAATTGATTCAATTTCGTTAAAATGGCTTTTGACGATTCATCTTCAACTGCTTTTATGGCAAGTTGAAATTGTTCTAAAACTATTCTTTCTAAATAGGCCTCAGCTACATCAATCATTTGGTGTTGAACGACATTAAATGCATCGTAAGGTTCTAATCCGCCGTCTATTAATTTCTTGATACGTCGCGCTGCAGAAGCCAAAATTGTTTTTTCTCTGTGAACGAATGCCTGAAGATGAAATTCACTATCTAACAAATGTTCGTCTTCTGTTCTGCGAGTTGCAATTGGGTTTTTCTCTGAAATAGCCGTTTTTGCGTTTTCATACACATAATTAATAATTCCTAACGACCCCATTTCTCCAAATGATTTTCTAAATTCGGCTAAACGGTTTTTAGCTACTAATTGCATCAAAACAGTATTATCTCCTTCAAAAGTCGTGTAAATTTCAGTATCGTTTTTAAGCGCGTCAATTCTGTTTTCAGACAAATAACCTTTTCCTCCGCACGCTTCTCTGCATTCTTGCAGAATATCTCTAGTACTCCAAGTAGAATACGATTTCATTCCCGCTGCTAAAGCTTCAATTTCTTGCATTTCGGCTTCAGTTCTGTTTAAAAATCTATTGGTTAAATATTGTAATGCAAAATGAACTGCATACGTTTTAGCCAAATGTGGAAATAACCTGCGTTGGTGCATTCTATAGTTTAAAATTGGAACCTCAGAACCTCCTTCTGGTCCAAATTGTCTTCTTTGATCGCTGTAGCGAATGGCAATTGTTAGTCCCGATTTTGCTGCGGCTAAAGCCGAACGCGGAATCCCAATTCTTCCTCCAACCAAAGTTCCTAACATGGTAAAAAATCGTCTGTTATCACTCGGAATCGGACTTTCGAATTCGCCTTTATCATTTACAGAAGCAAAACGATCCAGCATATTGTCTTTCGGAATCACAACGTTATCAAAACTTATGGTTCCGTTATCAACGCCATTTAATCCCATTTTATCACCACAATCGCCAATTGTTACTCCGTTTACCACATTTCCGTTTGGATCTCGCAACGGCACCACAAAAGCATTTACACCATAATCATGATCGTCAATAATTAATTTCGCAAAAACAGTTGCCATTTGCCCATGAACAGCTGCGTTTCCAATATATTCTTTTTGAGCGTTTTTATTTGGTGTATGAATGGTAAAAGTCTGATTGTTATGATTGTAAGTTGCTGTAGTTTCTAGACCTTTTACGTTCGATCCGTGATGTGTTTCGGTCATGGCAAAACAACCTGGAAGTTTCAGCGAACCAATATCTTTTAAATATTTAGCATAATGTTTTTCTGTTCCTAACGATTGGACGCTCATTCCCCAAAGTCCAAACTGAACACCAAATTTAATTACCAAGCTCAAATCATGATAACTCAACGTTTCCATAATCGCAAAATAATCTTCTACATTCCCTCCTCCTCCGTATTCCTTTGGGTACGCCATACTTCCAAGGTTTTCATCGGCTAGAATTTTGCACCATTTGTAAACCGTTTGTCTAAAAACGTTAATATCGGTAGAAGTTTCATAAGCAAATTCAGGTCTAGAAATCACCGATTTTACTCTTTTGATTATAGCCGCTTCTTTTCCATCTAAAATTTGAGTGATTTTCTGAATATCAAAACTTGCGTCGGTATGAGAATTGGCAGTAAAAGAACCTGCTTTAGTTTTGAAATTTTGAAGTGCTTCTTCTCCTAAAATTCCTAAATCATTTTCTAGTTTTTTGAAATCTGATTCGATTGGCGTTAAATCCAAATCGTTTCCTGAAAGCGCTTTTGCAATATCAAAAATCGACTTGATCGAAGATTTGTCCTGAATACTTGTTTCAATATCCAATTTCCATTGTGTGAGTTCATTTCGCGAAGGCGGATTCGAAATATCTAGTTTAGAAAGCAGATATTCTTTTTCTTCTTCAGATAAAACATTTAAGGAATTTATAAACTCTTTTAAAGTTGTAAATTCTTTCTGAGTCAATAAATCATCTGACCACACTAAATAAAACAACGGAGTAAAGGCTTGAAGTTTGGTATTTTTCATATCAATAGTATTCGGTTTAGAAATAGTTTTTTTTTAGCCACAGATTTTACAGATTAAAATGATTCTTTCTTCGCCACGAATTCCACTAATTTTCACCAATTTTATTCTCTATTCTAAAAATAATTTAATTCGCGAAAATTAGTGGAATTTGTGGCAACAATTTTTTGCACAAAGACTGTAATCCTTTTAATCTGTAAAATCTGTGGCTAAATATTTTTTTCGGCTTATCGCATAAAAAAAACAGGAATGAAAAATACTCATTCCTGTTTAAACATCCTGTTAAGGTTCTTATAATTTTCGATTTTAAACCAATAAAAAATATGAAAACTAACCCTTATGAACCTTTGGATATTGAAGTCATTTTTTGCTTAATTGCAAAAATATGATGTGAATTAAAAACTAACACTGCGGTAAAAATGATACCATATGCTGTAATTTGTAAAGGTGTAATGTTTTCTCTGAAAAAGAAGGCCGCCAAACCAAATGCAATCATCGGATTGATGTTTAATAACATTCCAACTGTTGAAGAGTTGATTCCAGAAAGCGCATACAAATTCAGGAAAAGCGGAATAATTGTAAACAAAATTGCAATTGTCTCGATACAGAAATAGAATTTAAACTCTGTTGGAACTGGTCCTCCGTAACTCGGATAAAATGGCAATAAACATAATGCTGATAAGGTTATATGAAAAGTTAAAACAATAAACTTATCAAACCCTCTGTTGGCACGCTGACTTACTAAATAAGCTGCATACGTTAAGCCAATAATAATACTAAAAAACATATCCATTATGTCACTATACGAAAGCAGTATACATCCTGAAATACTTAATCCTACAGAAAGCCATTGTGTTTTAAGCAGTTTTTCTTTCAGTATAAAATAAGCCAATAAAGTCGTTAAAATTGGACAAACCAAATAAGCTAGAGAAGCTGCTTTTACGCTTACATGATTTACTACATATATAAATGTAAACCAATTGGCCATTAAAAATGCACTTCCGCCAATATTCAGAAGAATCGATTTTCTTTTTTCTGATTTTGATAAAGCTTTAAAAATCTCAACGGTTTCTATTATTTGTTTTCTTTTAAATAAAAAAGCAATTAAAAGCATTAAACCCGCACAACTAAAAACACGAAAAAACAAAATATCTAATGACGGATATTCATGTATTGGCTTTAAGACCAAACTAAAAAGTCCCCATATAATAAAGGCTGAAATCGCCGCGATATAATATTTTGTTGTCTTCACAAACTTGCTTTTTGAAATTGTTCTGTTTTGATTTGGCAAATTTCTTAAAAATAAAACAGCAATACAGATACAGTTTTTGTAAATTGCAGCATAACAGTTTTTATTTTATGAAAAATTCGAATTACTTATATCTTCAATTTGCTGACCGAATCGAGAAACAGATTAAATCGGGCGTTTTAAACGTTGGTGATAAACTGCCTTCTATACGCGAAGTCTGCGCCGAAACGGGTTACAGCATGAGCACCGTAAGTAAAGCCTATTATGAAATTGAAAGCCGTTCTCTTATCGAATCTCGACCGCAATCTGGCTATTATGTGAGTAATATTTCTGCTCGAGTAATTGCTGAACCTTCGGCAAGCAAACCGCAATTAAGCCTAGAAAACATTGAACGCGAAGATTTAATCGATTTGGTTTACGGTGATATGCGAACTAAAGATGTTACAATGCTTTCGCTTGGTTTTCCGTCGAATGAATTACTTCCGATTGCTAAACTGAATAAAGGAATGGTGCAGGCAATGCGACAATTACCAAACAGCGGAACGAGTTATGAGGAAATTCAAGGAAATAGCAATTTAAGAAAAGAAATTGCGCGATGGTCGTTTACATGGGGCGGCTCTCTAACTGAAGAAGATATTATAACTACTCCTGGATGTATTTCTGCTATTTCAGATTGCTTATTAACACTGACTAAACCGGGAGATACGATTATTACAGAAAGTCCAGTTTATTTTGGAATCCTGCAATTGGCTCGATCTCTAGGCTTATACGTAATGGAACTTCCTACCAATATGACTACGGGAATCGAATTGGAAGCGGTCAAAAAAACACTTTCTACCAATAAGGTAAAAGCTTGCGTTTTGATGAGTAATTTTAGTAATCCGTCGGGAAGCATGCTGCCAAATGAACATAAAAAAGAAATTGTTCGTTTGATGGATTTCTACAATGTTCCACTAATTGAAGACGATATTCATGGCGATCTATATTTTGGTACAAGTCGACCAACTAATTGCAAAACTTATGATGAAAGCGGCATTGTTTTGTGTTGCAGTTCTGTTTCTAAAACTTTAGCGCCAGGTTATCGAGTGGGTTGGGTTTCGCCAGGAAAATTTAAAAAAGAAGTTTTAAGAACGAAATTATATCATACTATTTCTAACACCACTATTACACATGAAGTGGTTGGAGATTTCTTGAAAAATGGCCGTTATGAGAATCATCTGAGAAAAATTCGACAGATTTTAAATCGAAATTGTACCAATTACATCAATACCGTTTTGGAATCTTTTCCAGCAGGAACAAAAGTGAGCCAGCCTCAAGGCGGTTTCTTTCTTTGGGTAGAATTGGATAAAAAAATCGATACCGCGGCTTTTTATCATTTAGCTCTGAAACACAATATTAGTATTGCGCCAGGGAGGATTTTTTCCTTTCAGAATCAATTTTCAAATTGCATGCGATTGAGTTTTGGATTGCCTTGGTCTAATGAGTTGAGAACTGCTATTCAGACATTGGGGAGATTGGCGAAACAGTTGTAATCGCCAATTTTTTGTCATTTCGACGTAAGGAGAAATCTTCGCGAGAAGCTCTACAAAGATTGGTGATTTTCTTTATGGAATTTCTAGTGTGATTTCTCCTTACGTCGAAATGACAAAACTTTGGGTTATTTCTGTATCTATTTACTTCGCGGAGTTTCTTGCGAAGATTTCTCCTCCGTCGAAATGACAAGACTGTAAGAATATTTTTTTTACAAAAAAACTGGACAGCGCAACTACACACTGTCCAGCCAACAATTAAAAGCAGACCAAAATTAATTAGTTATAAGACAAAATAAGCGTCTTTTTCGACTTTCTTAGGCTCGTCTTTTAAATCAAATTCTTTCAGGATATCAAATTCGCTTTGATATTCGTTTAGCATTTGTTTAATATTTTTTTCAATTGTATTTGCAATTGCGGTAACTGGAGTATCTGTTGGTCTGTTTTCAAACGGATCTTGCAAATGAATCGCCATTCTTTCGATCAAAAAGAAAGCAGCTCCAATAGCAGTAATCAACGGAATTGCAAACCAGCTTAGAACGCTCGTTAATCCGAAAGGCAATAGAAAAATGAACAAACACAAAGTCAATCTAATGTACATACTGTATGTTGTTGGGAAAATTGTATTTTTAATTCGCTCACATTTCCCCATTTCATCACATAATCTAGACAGAGTATTATCGATTTCAACCTGCTGATACATGTTGATTTTCTTTTCGTTTTTAGCAGTTCGTAAATCTCTTGCATGCAGCATCAAAATTGCATTTGGAACGTTTTGATGATTTTTGATATATCTGATTTCTTCTTCGCTAATTAAGCCTTCAATCGGTTTTATTGCATCTCTATTTCTAAGCGACTGACCTAAACTGTAACACCAAGCAATTTGTCTTTTAGCAAAATTTTCTTTGAATTCGCTTGCTTCAACAGAGAAATCTGGATCTTCGTAAAACGTTAAAACCTGACGAATCAAAGTTCTTGAGTCGTTTACAACAGCTCCCCAAACAATTCGTGCTTCCCACCATCTGTCATAAGCCTGATTTGATTTAAAAGCTAACAGTAATGAAATTATGGTTCCGATCATGGTCGGAATGGCAATCGGGATATCTACAGGAAGATTGATGAAATAATGATGAAAAATCTCAAATAGTATGGTATATGCTAATACCAATACAATTTCTACTTTAATTTTCCCGAGAACGTACTTCATTGGTATTCTTTTCTTTAATAACATATTTTCGGTTTTAAATTAATATTTTATAGTAAAGAGTGATTAGTAAATAGTAACTAGTTTTTAGTTTTATTGCGCCTTTAAAAACAGTTAACTCAATAGAATTAACGAAGGCAAAACAGGAATAATCACTATTCACTTTTCACCAATTACTAGTTCCTTAACTAATCACTATTTACTATTCACTAAAAAAACTAAACCATCTCTTCGTACAATGAAAGAACAGGAAGACCTAGTTTTTCATTGACATTTTCTTTTTTCGATTTTTTAAATTTGATTTTTTCGCCTTTTCTGGTTTCTACCAACATATCAATATTATGTTTTGAAATGGCTTCAGATAAGAATGGAGCAACTTTTTCATAGTCGTCTTCAAAACTGGCAGTTTGACTTACAATTTCAAAAGAGAAATTGGCGCTCAAAAAATCTTGAACATCTTTTACATGAATGTTCATACTAGAATTTTCTACGTAAAGTGCTTTATGGAAAACTTCTTTATTAATCTCTGTGCTTAAATGTAGAATTGGGCATTTTTGATTTCCTGCCAATTGCACCAAATACTGATGAATTCTTTTGGTTTCTTGTTTATAAGAATGGGTAAGAATGACCAATTTGACTGAAAAAGCTTCAATTAGCCTTTTAAAAATTGGTGCTGAAAGTCCGTATTGGTTGTGAACTTTTAATTTTATGTTTGAAGTGTGTTCAACAATATATCGGCAGGTTTCTAGAACTTCTTCCTGACTTCTGGTAAGTCCAGATTTCATTTCTCTCAAAAAACCAGAAGAAGAAAACGTATCGGGCGCTTCTGAAACTAATACTAAAATAATTTCTGATTCCGTATTTTTGGACTGATTCACCGCAGATTTAACAGCAGAGATTGTATCATCTTTTAAAGTCGTAGGTATAAGAAAGTTTTTCATAAGTACATCTTTTAGTTTATACTTACAAAATAACTGTCCGCAAATTAGACCTTAATTAATCTAAAATTAGAATTTTCTAAAATTAAACATTAGATTTTTTAATGTTGCCTTTTTTAAAGATAATGGTAACGATTGTTCCTTTATTTTGCTCCGATTGCACTTGAAGTTCGCCATCATGCATTCTAATGATTTTAGAAGCTAATGGAAGTCCCAAACCATATCCTATATACTTGGCAGCGATTTTACCCCTAAAGAAAGGCTCGTACAAATGCGGAATATCCTCAGGCGGAATTCCGATTCCGATATCATTAATCGATATTTTAATCATTTCTTTATTAGCAGAAAGACTTACAAAGACTTCATTGTTATCAGAATACTTTACTCCGTTGGTAATAATATTATTAATTGCCAATTCTAAAAGTGGTTTATTGCATGGCAGCAATAATAGATTAGAATCTTCTGGAGCAAAATTAAGTCTAATGCTTACGCGATTGTCTGGATAAATTTTATCTAAATCTGATTTTACATCCAATAACAATTCGTCCATTCGGGCAATATCAGACACTTGTTTTTGTCCGTCATAACCCGTTTGAGTCAATTTCAGCAAGCTTTCCGTTAAGTTTCCTAATCTTGAAGCCTGACTGTAGATGTTTTGTAGCGATTCTATATATTCTTGTTGCTCTCTTTCCTTCAGCAGCATAATTTCTGCTTCGGCAATAATAGTTGTAATTGGCGTTTTTAATTCGTGAGATGCATTATTAATAAAGTTGGCTTGGATCTCGAAAGACGTTTCCAAACGATCCAGCATATTATTAAAAGTATTGGTCAAATCTGAAATTTCATCAGAATTTTTAACCTCAGGCAAACGATTATGAAGATTAGAAGCACTAATTCTTTTTACTTCTTTCGTAATCCTTGCCACTGGATCGACAACGCGTTTTGCTAAAAATCGTCCTAAAAGAAAAGCCAGAATCACAAAACCGATTCCGCCAAAAAGCATAATTTTAACAATATAAATGGTCGTATCTTTTCCTTTTCGATCTCTCGCGCCAACAATTACAATATATTTTTGATTGTTTTCTTGAAAAATCTGTCCCAAATAATATTTGTTATCTCTTTCAAAAGAATCTTTTCCTGTTCTTAAAATATTGGTATAAAAAGAATTTGGAAGATTTAGATTGGTATTGTAATCAAAACTATTGTGGCTGTTTATTTTCAATACATATTCTTCTTCCTCGATCAATTCTTCAAGACCATTCTTTTTAAGGTTCTTGTAATATTTGATCTTTTCTGGGTCTTTTTGAAAATGAATAGAAGAAACAATTTTTGCTCTATCATCCAGACGCTTCAAAAAATGATATCGATTGTTTTCTCTAAATAAGAAAAACACGATGATACACAATAGCGAAGTACTGAAGGTAGAAAGGGCAACGTAATTAAAAGTAATTTTTTTTCTAATATCCATATTATGGTTTTATAACATACCCCAAACCTTTCATAGTATGAATAAGTTTAGACGAATAAGGCTTATCTATCTTTCTTCTTAAGTATGTAATATAGACATCAACAACGTTGGTATTCATATCAAAATTAATATCCCAAACATTATCCAAAATCTGATCGCGCGATACGATTCTGCCTGTGTTTTTAGCCAAATAATATAAAAGTTTGAATTCTTTGGCGGTTAAAATGATGTTTTCCCCATCTCTTTTAACGGTTTTAGCTCGTCCGTTTATTTCTAAATCAGCAATTGTGATGGTATCTATTTTTTCTGTTTCCTGTTGCGATCTTCTGTATAGCGCATTTACTCTGGCATCTAATTCGCCAAATTTAAAAGGCTTAACCAAATAATCATCGGCACCAGCATTTAATCCTGTTACAATATTTTCTGAAGTTCCTAAAGCTGTTAAAAGCAAAATTGGCACAAAGTTTTTTGCTGCGCGAAGTCTTCTGCAAATTTCAATTCCATTAACATCAGGAAGCATAACATCCAAAATCACTACATCGAAGGTATAATTATGAATCATCTCAATAGCCGTTTTACCGTCCATTGCAACGCTTACTTCATTATTATTTTCTGCAAATCCTTTTCTTAATATTGATAATAGATTTGGTTCGTCTTCAACTATAAGTAATTTCATCTTAAGAAGTTTGTATATACAACAAAAATAAGAATACAATTTAACATAATTTGGCACATCAATACAAATTATGATTTAATTATGAAGAATCAAAAAAGCAGACACGATAGCCTGCTTTTTGATATTATTTTGCACGTAAAGTTTCTGATTCCTAATTTTTGAGATTAAAAAGTCTCTCCAGCATTCAAATAGAATCCTTTAGAATTGTTCCCCCACGCATAATCCAAAATCAGATTTGTTTTGGAAGCTTTATCAATTAAGATTCTCAAACCAACACCAGCCGCTGGTTGTATTGATTTAAATAATTTTAAATCATTATCAGAATTACTGGCGGTTACAAAATTGGTAAAAACCGTACCGCTTAACAATTGATTGCATGTAATGGGAAACCTAAATTCTGTAGACAAATAAACCAACCCATTTCCTCTAAATAATCCCTGTGTATACCCTTCTCCGCTCCTGCTGCGCTGATCCCAGCCAATTGCAGGAAGATTTAAATACGGAACTTTTCCTCTAGTCACAAATTGCCCGTAGGTCCAAATAGCTAAAATATAATGCGGATTTTTATGAGAAACAGGAATAAAATGGCGGTATTCTGCAAATAGAACATTGCTATAATCCTGATTATTAAACAGAACAGGATTAAATCTATAATTTATATTGGCAAACCAACCTTTTGACGCATTTACTTGATTATCACGAGAATCATGAACCAGATTCAGGCTAACTCCATTTAAAAAATATTCAGAATTATCAAATCCGTATTTTTGGCTGTAATTGTAATGATAGGTATATTTTCCGTTTGCAACATCCAATTCCTCATCTTGTATCCTTGAGTACCAGTCAATATTAATACCCCCTCCGACATAGTAGTTCTCTTTAACCTCAAAAGAAACCGTTTGATGGAACTTCAAATAATTATAGTCCATTGCCTGAGCAAGAGAATCTACACTAAACCCTGGTGGACGGTCACGTCTGGGCGGAATAATATCGGTTCCTAAACCATAATTAGGTTGCGAAAACAAATATAATCGATAATCTCCACTCAAAAAGATTTTATTATTTTTCAGCAGAATATTGTTTTTAATGTTAACCAGCCACTGATTTTTTACCGTATAAGTAATCCCTATGTTGGCAATTGAGTATTTATCTTTTTCTTCTTTTCCTTTAAAGGTATACTGAGCCACAGCACCAAAAAAGAAACCCGTTGCAGGCTGTGAACCAATTGCGGGAATTAATAAAAAGAAATTGTTCTTTGTGGGTTTAACAACCAAAGCATCGTCTTTTTTCTTAAAAAGATCAAATAATGTTTTAGGAGGACAGATTGTTGGAGTTTCAATTTCAGAATTTTTAATTTCCTCTTGAGCAGATAAATTAAAAGAAATAAGAAGTAATAATCCTAAGATTTTAGACTTGTACTTAACGGCATTATTTTGAAAAAAAAGTACCATTTACAAAGTTTTGTTTTAAAAATAAAATCAAGCTCATTGTAAATATAAGTCTTATTTTCAACATCTTAAGCAATGAAACAAAATAATTTAAAAAACATTTTAACAAAAAAAGCCGTCAAAAAAAATTGACGGCTTTAATTTATACTATTGTTATTTTTATTTAGTGATAAATTTTGGATGAATTAGATTTTCTAAAGAATAAATCTCATCCCATTTTTCCTGTGTAATTAGTTTTCGTTCTAAAACAGCAATTTGATGCACGCTTTTACCCGTTTTTAACGCTTCTCCAGCAATACTTGCACTTTCTTCGTAACCAATAATCGGATTCAATTGGGTTACAATTCCGATACTATTCATAACCATATTATAGCAATGATCAACGTTTGCAGTGATTCCGTTGATACATTTATCAATTAAAGTCTGAATGGCATTTGAAAGATAATCTAACGAAGTAAACATCGCAAAAGCAATAACAGGCTCCATTACATTCAATTGCAATTGTCCTGCTTCTGCTGCCATTGTAACCGTTAAATCTTGCCCAATCACATAAAAACAAGTCTGATTTACCACTTCTGGAATTACCGGATTTACTTTTCCTGGCATAATAGATGAACCAGGCTGACGGGCAGGAAGATTAATCTCGTTTAAACCCGTTCTTGGACCTGAACTTAATAAACGTAAATCATTACAGATTTTAGAAATCTTAACCGCAGAACGTTTTAATGTTCCCATAATCTGAACGTAAGCTCCTGTGTCTACCGTTGCTTCAATCAAATCTGGCGAAAGTGTTAAAGGAATTCCAACCTCATCTGCCAAATATTTTACACAGATTTCTGGATAACCTTCTGGAGCATTTACTTTTGTTCCAATCGCCGTTGCGCCCATATTAATTTCCAACAATAATTCCTGAGCATTTTTCAAACGCTGAATATCTTCGCCAATTGTTGTCGCGTAAGCTTTAAACTCTTGTCCTAAAGTCATCGGAACAGCATCTTGCAATTGCGTTCTTCCCATTTTTAAAACTTCTTTAAACTCCACGCCTTTTTTAGCGAAAGCAACTTCTAGACCAGCTAAAGTTTTAATAAAGTTTTCCATTTTTAAATACAATGCAATTCTAAATGCCGATGGATATGCATCGTTTGTAGACTGAGAACAGTTTACATGATTATTGGGATGAAGGAAATTGTATTCTCCTTTTTTATGACCTAAATATTCTAGTCCAATATTAGCAATAACTTCGTTTGCATTCATGTTTACAGAAGTTCCCGCGCCACCCTGAATTAAATCACTCACAAATTCCTGATCAAATTTACCAGCAATAACCTGATCGCTTCCGTAACAAATTGCTTCTGCTATTTTTGCATCAATAGCACCACAATCTTTGTTGGCTAAAGCTGCTGCTTTTTTTACATAACCTAAAGCTTTGATAAATAAAGGTTCTTTTGAAATTGGAATGCCTGTAATATTAAAATTCTCTACAGCTCTAAAAGTCTGGATTCCGTAGTATAAATGATTCGGAATTTCTAATTCCCCTAAAAAATCATGTTCCTTTCTTGTTGGTTCCATATAATAAAAATTGATATGTTTTAACTTAAAAAATAAGTGTAAAGCTACAGCATTTTATGGATTAAAAATGGGAATAGAATCAAAATCATTTATAATTTGTTCGCATTTTTCTATGGTAAATTATTACCTTTTCACCTTCAAATAATTATCGAAAAAGGTTGAAAAAAGAAAGCGAATATTTTCTTGATAAAGAATACAATACGATTGTTTACGCCAAAGATGATCTTAATTTTAAAGACTTCGAATGCTGTGTTTTTAACAATTGTAACTTCTCTGCTTGCACTTTTTTGGCTGTTACTTTTATCGATTGTGTTTTTAATGACTGTATTTTTAGTGAAGCAAAAATTAATTATGTCGCTTTTAGAACCGTAACTTTTAATCGTTGCGAAATTAAAGAAGTGAATTTTGCCATGTGTGACAAACTCATTTTTGAAGTTCGCTTTAATGATTGCATCCTTGACTTTTCTAAGTTTTATACTTTAAAATTAAAAGGAACTCCGTTTTCCAATTGCAGTTTAATAGCGGTAGATTTTATGGCCGCAGATTTAACCAGCGTAATTTTCGATAATTGCGATTTATACCGTTCCGAATTCAACAAAGCCATTGCCAACAAAGCCGATTTTAAAACAAGTTATAATTATACTATCGATCCTTCTAAAACGAAATTGAAAAAAGCTGTTTTTTCTTTGAATGAAGTGAAAGGATTATTATTTAAGCATGATGTGATTGTGAGTTAATCATAACCTTATTTATTTTTCACTATTCTTTTCTTTTTTTTGGAAGAGCCGATTTTGGCAGCAAAAATAAAATCAGAAGTACACTTATTAAACAAAACAAATGAATAAATGCGCCATAGAAAAAAGCGTTATAAAAATGCTTGAAATCTGTATTTCCTTTTACAAAATAGTAGAATACACTTCCTGTCAATGTAATTCCCAATGCACCAAACAATTGTTGTACCGTAGAATAAACACCTGATGCATTTCCAATCATATTTTGAGGTAGATTTTTCAAGGCAATATTAGCGAATGAGGGTAAAACCAGCGCTACGCCAATACCATGTAGAAACATTATTAAATATCCTCTAAAATCAACTATTGGATAATAAAAAAGAAAAAGTTGCAAAATGATTGCTGAAATAAGAAGCAACACACCAAAAATCAATACCGATTTACCAAAACGCAGTACTAGTCTAGCTGATAAAAATGACGCCAGAATAAATCCGCTTCCCTGAAATACAATAAAATATCCTGCCTGCATGGGAGAAAGCTGAATCCCTTCTTGTAAAAAAACAGCAAGTACAAAAAAGTAGGCATCAAGCATTAACATAAAAAGAGCAGACGCTGAAACCGCCATATTGAAATTCCGGTTCTTAAACAGCTCAAGGTTTAATAAAGGTTCTCTTTTACTTGATTTCCTTTTTATCTGCCTGAATATAAAAACACAAATAAATACGATTGATACTGGCAATGTAATTTTAACGAGACCGTTTTGTTCTAAACCAACAGCCATGGAAAAAACCAATAATGCTAGTCCAATACATAATATAAAAGCACTCAAATAATCCATTTGTAAAGAAGAATAATCTCGGGACGGATTAAGATAACGAATGGCCAGCAAAATCCCTGAAGCACAAATAGGAATATTAATAAGAAATATATACCTCCAGGATTGATCAATTAAAAACGGTTTGAGTTCTACCAGAAAACCACCCAGAAACTGCCCCAGCATAGTGCCAATTCCAATCGCAATTCCATACCAGCCCATCGCATAAGTGCGCTCTTTATGATCTTTAAAAAGAACTTGTATATAAGACAAAACCTGAGGAGACATCAATCCTGCACTTATTCCCTGAAAAAACCTCAAAATAATAAGCTGGTCAGTTGAATATGCAAAACCACAGCCTGCAGAGCTAATCATAAATAAGAGCATTCCTAAAACAAAAATTTTCTTTCTGCCGAAATAATCTCCAGTCTTACCACCAATTATAAGGAAAGAAGCAAATCCAACCATATACATGGCTACAACTAACTGAATTTTTCCATTACTTGAACCAAGCCCACGTTGTATTGACGGAATAGCAACGTTTACAATAAATATATCTAAAATGGTAAGCAAATGTGCAAGTAGCAATATAAGGAGCGAAATGTATTTTCTATTTTTCATAATATATAGAATAGTCTATCTATTTTTAGTTAAAAAAAAATCAGAAAAACTGATTTATGGCTTTTTTTACTTCTTTTAGATCATTAGTATTACCGTTTATACTTGCCGAAACTACAGCTCCTTCTATCATTAAAAAAATACTGTTTTGCAGTGCATTTTTTTCTATTAAAAGCGTTTTTACTGTACTAATTTCGTCAACTAATCCATTAATATACTCACGCTGGCGCTCTTTATGTGCCAGAACAAACTGTTCTATTTTTTTATCTTCTCTACCTATTTCAGCATTTATTTTTATGAAATGGCATCCGGAAAAATTTGATTCTTCCTGAAGTTTAATACGGTAATCTATCAATTTTAAAAGCTTTTTTAACGGCTGTTTCTCATCTTTCAAATAGTCATCTAGATTGGCAAAATATTGTGTTTCCTGCTGCTCCAAATAATGGTATAATAAATCACTTTTAGATTGATAATGCTTATAGAGCGAACCAATAGCAATATCTGCCTCAGCAATAATCTGGTTAATTCCTGTACTATTAAATCCCTGATGATAAAACAGACGAGACGCTGTATCAAGTATTCGTTCTTTTACACTGCTTTTCTGTTTCATTTTTTTTATCAAAGATAAAATAAAAATAGATAGAGTTATCTATTTTTATTTCAAAATAAAAAAAATCACAAAAGTTGTGATTTTAAATTTCATTGATTATGAATTATTTACAGAGCTTTCCCCATCACATAATCTTCCATTAAATATCCATTCCCAATTTCTATATCAACCGTTTCTTTGATATCAAAACCTAACTTTTTATAGAAATTTAATGCCGCATTAAAGCGATTTACGTTTAATAAAAGCTCTTTTGAATTATTCTCTAAAGCCATTTTTGCAATTTCTTCAAAAACAATTTTACCATAACCTTTTCCTTGCGTTTCCGGTAAAAGGTAAATTTTATGGATTTTGGTAATCGCTTCGCTTTTATAATTATGCTCAATTCCAATAAATCCGATTACAGCATTAGAATCTGAAATCAAATAAAAAAGCTGTTCTTTATTCTGGATTTGTTTTGATAATGCTTCATCAGAATAAATCAAATCCAACATATAATCCAGCTGCTCTTTTGTTAAAATTTCGCCATACGTAATCGGCCAAGTTATGTGCGCTATTTCTTGAATTTTAGCAATATCTTCAACAAATGCTTCGGTAATTTTAATCATATTTATTTTGTAAAAACTTGATTTTCTTGCTCGCTTACGCGGATGAAAGTCGTTCGTTTAGTCAATTCTTTTAATCTTGAAGCTCCTACATAAGTGCAAGTACTTCTTATTCCGCCTAATATATCTAAAACAGTGTGAATCACATCTCCTTTAAACGGAACCTGAACTGTTTTTCCTTCGCTTGCTCTGTATTCTGCAACACCTCCAGAATGTTTATCCATGGCAGTTTTAGAACTCATTCCGTAAAATTGTTTGAATTTCTCTCCTTTGACTTCTATTAGTTCACCGCCGCTTTCTGTGTGTCCTGCGAGCATTCCACCCAACATTACAAAGTCTGCTCCAGCACCAAAAGCTTTGGCAACATCACCCGGAGTTGAACAGCCGCCATCGCTGATAATATGGCCGCCTAAACCGTGAGCGGCATCGGCACATTCGATAATTGCAGATAATTGCGGATAACCAACGCCTGTTTTAACGCGAGTTGTACAAACAGAACCAGGACCAATTCCAACTTTTACGATATCAGCACCAGCTAATAGAAGTTCTTCGGTCATTTCGCCAGTAACTACGTTTCCTGCAATAATGATTTTATCTGGATATTGTTTTCTAGTTTTCTTTAAAAATTGAACAAAATGTTCCGAATAACCGTTGGCAACATCAATGCAGATAAATTTCAGCAACGGATTTGCAGAAATTATTGCACCTATTTTATCAAAATCTTCTTTTCCTGTTCCTGTGCTTACAGCAATATAATCGTAAAAATCAAGAGTTACGTTCTTTAGAAATGCATTCCATTCTTCTAAAGTGTAATGTTTATGAATGGCCGTAAAGAGTTTTTCTTTTGCTAAAACTTTCGCTATTTCAAAAGTTCCAACCGTATCCATATTGGCAGCCATTATTGGAATTCCTGTCCAGCTTGCTGTACTGTGCAAAAATTTGAAATTTTGTTCTAGTGAAACTTCAGATCTGCTTTTGAGCGTTGATCTCTTAGGTCTAAACATTACATCCTTGAATCCTAATTTCAGGTCCATTTCTATTCTCATAGTTCGAGATTTTGGTTACTCTCAAATGTAAGGAATTTTATATTGGGGACTTTAGATTTTAGATTAACAAAAACTTGAACTTTTGAACAATTGATTTACTTTGCGTGGGCTTCGACTTCACTCAGCCTGACAAACGTGAAAACTGAAAACTGCGACTGAAAACTTAAAAAACTACCCGTGAATCGTTTCTCCTTTTCCGTAATTGGTAATGATTGATTCTTCAAATTCTAACCATTCTCTCCAGCGCTTTTCAACGTCTATTCCTTTGCCGTATTTACGAGCGTATGTGATAAAAGTGGTATAATGTCCTGCTTCGCTTTCCATTAATTCTCTGTAGAAAATAGCTAATTCTTCATCTTTAATATTCTCAGAAAGCACTTTAAAGCGTTCACAGCTTCTAGCTTCGATCATTGCTGAGAATAATAATCTTTCTACAAGTCCAGAAACACGACTTCCGTCACCGCTTCTTTTCATGTATTGATATAGTTCGTTTACATAATCATCTTTACGCTCACGCCCTAGTTTTAGTCCTCTTTTGATGATGATATTATGAACCTGTTCAAAATGATCTATTTCTTCTTTAGCTAAAGCCAATAAATCTTTTACTAAATCTTGATGCTCCGAATTATTCGTAATAATCGTAATCGCGTTTGTTGCTGCTTTCTGTTCGCACCAAGCGTGATCTGTCAAGATTTCTTCAATGTTTTTCTCAACAATATTTACCCATCTTGGGTCGGTTGGCAATTGTAATCTTAATACGCCCATTTCTTTTAATTTGTTTCAGGTTTATTTTGTTTCAGGTTTATTTTGTTTCAGGTTTCAAGTTTATTTCTAAACGAAAAAAGTTTAAAGTTTCATAATGCGCTTATTCACGCATTACAAAACTTTAAACTTGAAACCTTAAACTTTAAACTAATTAATACGCAAAAATTGGTCTTTCGCTCATTAATTCATTTACTTCTTCAGCAACTTCTTCGATAACATCCTCATTTGTATGATCAGTAAGAACTTTATCGATTAAAGCTACGATAGTTTCCATATCTTTTTCAACTAAACCACGAGTTGTGATTGCAGCTGTTCCAACACGAATTCCAGACGTGATAAATGGAGATTTATCGTCAAAAGGAACCATGTTTTTGTTTACTGTAATTTCAGCTTTCACTAATGCGTTTTCAGCTTCTTTACCAGAAATATTTTTATTTCTTAAGTCAATAAGCATCATATGGTTGTCAGTTCCACCAGAGATAATGTTGTAACCTCTTTTTACGAAAGCATCAGCCATTGCATTTGCATTTTTTTGTAATTGCATTGCATAAGTAAAGAACTCATCTTTAAGAGCTTCACCAAAAGCAACCGCTTTAGCAGCGATAATGTGCATTAAAGGTCCACCTTGATTTCCTGGGAAAACAGCTAGATCTAATAATGAAGACATCATTCTAATTTCTCCTTTTGGAGTTGTTAACCCTTGTGGATTTGGGAAATCTTTCCCCATTAAAATAAGACCTCCACGTGGTCCTCTTAATGTTTTGTGAGTTGTTGTAGAAACAATATGACAATGTGGAATTGGATCGTTTAATAATCCTTTTGCGATAAGACCAGCTGGGTGAGAAATATCAGCAAATAAGATCGCTCCTACGCTGTCAGCAATTTGTCTGAAACGAGCAAAATCCATATCACGAGAATAAGCCGAAGCTCCAGCGATGATTAATTTTGGCTGTTCTTTAGTTGCAATTTCTTGAATTTTATCATAATCTAAACGACCAGTTTCAGCATCTACACCGTAGAAAACTGGACGGTATAAACGTCCTGAGAAGTTTACTGGAGAACCATGAGTTAAGTGACCTCCGTGAGATAAGTCAAAACCTAAAATAGTATCACCAGGATTTAAACAAGCGTGATAAACAGCTGTGTTTGCTTGAGAACCTGAGTGAGGCTGTACGTTTGCATATTCAGCACCAAATAATTCTTTAGCTCTGTCAATAGCAATTTGCTCAATAACGTCAACTACTTCACAACCGCCGTAGTATCTTTTACCAGGATAACCCTCTGCATATTTATTAGTTAAAACAGACCCTGCTGCTGCCATTACTTCATCACTTACAAAATTCTCAGAAGCAATAAGCTCTAGTCCGTGAATTTGTCTTTCTTTCTCCTCTTGGATAAGATCAAAAATTTGTTCGTCGCGTTGCATTTTTTTGTTTTTCGTTAATTTCACGCAAAAATACAAAAAAACGTTTGTCAAACTGCTAGATTATGATATATTTGACAAGTAATTTTTCAACAAATAATTAACATTAAACATGCCAATAACTGCCAACGATACCAGTAGAAAATCATGGTTAGAAGTGCCAGAAAATAGCGACTTCCCCATTCAGAATATTCCTTTCGGTGTATTTCTTACTAAAGAAAATGTCGTTACCGTAGGAACGCGAATTGGCGATTACGCCATAGATTTAGGTGCTTTACAGCAATTAAACTATTTTGAAGGAATAGAATTAACCGATGATATGTTTATGCAGGATACGCTAAATGATTTTATTTCTGACGGAAAAAAAACATGGCGTTTAGTTCGAAATCGTATTGCAGATATATTCGACGAAACTAATCCACAATTAAGAGATTCAACAAAACATAGAGATATTGTTATATTTAAAATTGAAGATGTAGAGATGCAACTTCCTGTTTTAATTGGTGATTACACCGACTTTTATTCTAGTAGAGAGCACGCTACAAACGTGGGTAAAATGTTCCGAGATCCAGACAATGCTTTGTTGCCCAACTGGCTTCATATTCCGGTTGGATATCACGGAAGAAGTTCTACCATTGTACCATCTGGAATTCCAGTTCACAGACCGATGGGACAAACTTTGCCAGCTGGACACGACACGCCTGTTTTCGGTGCTTCACGTTTAGTAGACTTTGAATTAGAGACTGCTTTTATTACAACAGATGTAAATGTAATGGGCGAAAATATTTCAACTTATGAAGCTGAAGATTATATTTTCGGAATGGTTTTACTAAATGACTGGAGTGCTCGCGACATTCAGAAATGGGAATATGTGCCACTTGGGCCATTCTTAGCTAAGAACTTTGCGACTTCTATTTCACCTTGGATTGTGACTATGGATGCCTTGGAACCTTTTAGAACAAAGGGTCCTAAACAAGATCCAACACCACTTCCGTATTTGCAGACCAAAGGAAAAAAAGCTTTTGACATTCATTTGGAAGTTTCTTTAAAACCTGAAAATCAAGAAGAAGAAACTATTATTTCAAGATCTAACTTCAAATATTTATACTGGTCAATGAGTCAGCAATTAGCACATCACACTTCTAATGGATGCCGTGTAAACTCTGGCGACATGATGGGTTCTGGAACAATTTCTGGTCCAACTCCTGATAGTTTTGGTTCTATGCTAGAATTAACTTGGGGAGGAAAAAATCCATTGAAGTTAAAAGACGGAAGCGAACGTAAATTTATTGAAGATAATGATACTGTAATTATTCGTGGGTTCTGTGAAAATACGGAAGTAAGAATTGGTTTTGGAGAAGTTTCTAGCCAATTGCTACCTCCTTTCATTAAACAATGAAGAGCAGATAAAACTGAAGAGATATAGAAAATAAAAAACCTTGGTTATGCCAAGGTTTTTTTATGCTTTATTTAATCGCGTAAAATTAAAAGGCAAAGTTTTATTTATTCCAAAACCACCTTTACCCAAACCAAACGATGATCTGAACTTGATTCGCGTTTTTCAACCAATTCCGACATTGATTCGCCTTTGGCAGGCCAGAATACACCGTTGTTGAGAACCCTAAATCCAAGTCTGGATGGCAATACATAATCTGCACGCATTCTCCAAAAGGCTGTATGATTAACTCCAAAAGGATTTTCAGGACTAAATTCAGCACCACCTTTACTAGCAGGCGTAAAGTCATTATTAATTTTCGGACTCTCAACTAAAGACTTTATACCTTCTCTAATAGCATCCCCTTCAACTGGTGAAGCGTTTTGATCCCCCATTATAACAAATCGAGAATTAGGAGATAAACCGCCTTTAACGCCTTTATCATCATAAATGTACGAAGCTGAATTATCTGAAATATAATCTCTCCAGAATCGAATTTCATCATGATTTCTTTTTCCATTGCGATCTTCAGCACCGTCAAAAGTAGGAGGAGTTGGATGACTGACTAAAACATGAACTGTTTTATTGCCAATCTCTACAGGAACATCCCAGTGAGATTTTGAAGATAATGGAAATTCCTTCCATGCTTTTTTGCTATACCAATCCGATCCATCTGTTTTTTTGGTAAGCAATGCTCCTGGCATATCTTTCCATTTAAAATGTTGAAAAGTACGAACCGCCTTAACATCAATAGGATATTTAGACAAAAGCATCATTCCATATTGACCAGGATACATGCCAAATGCCCATGCATCATTTCCAAAACTATCCAACTTTCCATCATTGTTCAAATCGTAAGGACTTGGCTGACCCGTATTCACTGTCGAATAATAGTAATAAGGATAATCAATAGCTGTTGCTCCGCCTTGGCTCACATTCAAATAATTTTTAATAAACTCCTTTACACCAAGTTCAGGATCTTTAATATAATCAAATTCGTTTAGCAGAATAACGTCTGGCCTAACGGTCTGAATAATTTGAGCAATATTTCTAATTTGAGTATTATGCCCTGAATTAAGCTGATAAATCAATATCTGCTCCGATTTTCCCATTGCGCCTTTGGGAGAATAATTATCAGATTCCATACTCACATTGTAGGTAGCAAATGTAAGTTCATTTTTGTCTTGTGAATCAGACTGCGAAAAAAGAACTCCGGAAGAAAGCACGGAAAGGATAAAAAATATTTTCTTCATATAAAATTAAATCTGCATTTCTGCATTATTGAACATACGAATATAAGAAGGATATGGGGACACACGGCAAATCTGTCTGTTAAATATACAACAAAAAAAAGCTGCCACTTTTGGTGACAGCTCAAATAATATAAGAAAGTCTCTCTATATCTGATAATTTTATCACAGATTTAAAAGATCAAAAGTGATTTTTTTTTATCTATGGCTACTATTTTTATGCAGGAATCTGCTGACTTAAACAATGCAATGTTCCAAATCCCCAAATAAAATCAATACAACTTATACCGATTACTTCACGATCAGGGAAACATTCAGCCAATATATTTAAAGCCACTCGATCATTACTATCATTGAATGTCGGAACTAAAACACAATTATTCAAGATCAAGAAGTTTGCATAACTTGCTGGTAAACGTAAATCTTCAAAATCTACACGTTTTGGCATTGGTAACGCTACAATTACTGGCGCTTTTCCGTTTTCTAATTTTGCGTTTTGCAAACGTTTCAAATTATCCTGTAAAGGTTTATAGTTTGAATCGTTTTTATCTGTTTCTACAATTGTAACAATGGTGTCTTCATTTACAAATCGGCATAAATCGTCAATATGACCATGTGTATCATCGCCTTCAATTCCATCTCCTAACCAAATTACATTGGTAACTCCAAGATATTCTTTAAAAACGGCTTCATAATCTTCTTTAGTAAAGCCAGGATTTCTCACCTGAATTGTTGGATGCATTAAACACTCTTCAGAAGTTAGTAAAGTTCCTTTTCCGTTTACATCAATTGCTCCTCCTTCAACAATTACGGGTTTTCCTTTGTACATCACCTGAGTTAAAGGAACATCAATAAAATCTGCCACTTTACCAGGAACAAACTTATCTAACTGATAGTTTTTATATTTTGCCCAGCCGTTAAAATTAAAATTCAATGCTTCTCTTTTCGAACCGTTTTTTACGATAATTGGTCCCGAGTCACGCATCCAGCTTCTATTGGTTTTATGAATAATATAAGAAACGTTTTTAAGGTTTACACGAACTCTTTCAAGCATATCGGCTACTTTTTCTTTTAGCTTTTCATCGGCAACCACTAAAAAAACAGTTTCAAAAGCCGCTACTTTTTTAATAAACTCTACAAAAGCCCATTGAACAGCTTCGTATTTTCCTGGCCAATCGTTACCATTGTGCGGAAAACACAATACAATTCCTTGTTGCTTTTCCCATTCTGCTGGAAATCTTCTATTATCTGTTGACATAAATACGTTCTAATTTAGAAAGTGCAAAGATAAGCATTCGTTAGGATTTTAAAACATTTGAACCAAAATCGTGTGTTATTTCACAAAAAATATCCTGCAAAAATTAAGTTAAAGATTAAATAATACATCCTTAATATTTAACAGAGAGGCCAGAATTACTTTTGCAAAAACTAAAAACTAACACATGAAAAATTTATCAATCTCATTATTAGCTGTTCTTTTTATATTAGCAAGCTGTAACAATGATGAAAATTCGAACAACGAACCAGAAGTTGTTGTAAACGAAAACCCTGGAACTTTTAAAGAAATTGGCTCTATTACAATTGGCGGAGAAGCTGCTGCAGAAATCTCTGCTTACTGCGAGAAAACAAAAAGACTTTTTACTGTAAACAACAGCGGTGTAAACCAAATTGACGTTATCGATATCGCTGATCCAACAAAACCTCTTAAAGTCGGAAAAATTGATTTAGTTGCTTATGAAGGCGCTGCAAACAGTGTTTCTGTTTTTGACGGAAAATTGGCTGTTGCTTTAGAATCTACTGCAAACAAACAAGGGAACGGAAAAGTGGTTATCTTCAACACTTCTGATTATAGTTTAATCAAACAAGTTACTGTTGGTGCATTGCCAGATATGATTACTTTTTCTCCAGATGGAAAATATATCATGACAGCCAACGAAGGCGAGCCAAATACCGATTATTCTCAAGATCCAAACGGAACAATTTCTATTATTGAAACTAGCACTTACAATGTCACAACTTTAGATTTTAGTTCGTTTGCGGGTCAAGCAGAAGCATTAAAGAAAGACGGATTTAGAGTTTCAAAATTTGCTAAGAGTTTCGCTCAAGATATCGAACCAGAATACATTACTATTTCTGACGATTCTAAAACTGCTTGGGTGACGCTACAAGAAAATAATGGCGTTGCAAAAGTAGATTTAACTTCTAAAACTATTACAGCCATTTATCCTTTAGGCTTAAAAGATTACAATACTGCTGAGAATGCAATTGATGTAAGCGATAGCGATAATAAAATTGCCTTTAACCCATGGAAAGTAAAAGGTCTTTATATGCCAGATGCCATCAGCCATTATACCTTAAATAATATTCCTTATTTTGTTACTGCCAACGAAGGTGATGCAAGAGAATACGCAGCTTACTCTGATGTGAAACGTATGAAAAGCATGACACTTGACGCAACCGCTTTTCCAGATGCTGCTACTTTAAAATTAGATACTAATTTAGGAAGATTAAACCTTGTTACAGATATGGGAGACACTGACGGAGATGGAGATCTAGATCAAATGGTAAGTTTTGGAGGAAGATCATTCTCTATTTGGAATGGAAACACTGGAAAAATCGTTTTTGACAGTAAAAATGATGTTGACAAAAAAACGAATGAAATTGGCACATACGACGATAAAAGAAGTGATGACAAAGGTTCTGAGCCAGAAGCTGTAGTTGTAGCAAAAATGGGAACTCAAAACATTTTATTTGTTGGTTTAGAAAGATCTGATGCGTTTATGGTTTATGATGCTTCAAATCCAACTTCTCCACAATATTTACAAACTGTAAAAACAGGAGACGCACCAGAAGGCTTATTATTCATTCCGGCTTCAAAAAGTCCTACAAAAAGAAGTTTGCTGGTAGCAAGCAGCGAAGGAGACGGATCTGTTAAAATTTATCAGCCAGATTTGAAATAATTAATACTTTTTCAGGATAGCAAAAGGACAAAATGTGAATTTTGTCCTTTTTTTATACTTTCTATTGTACTTATTTTAACGTATTTACATAATTAAATGCCAAAAGATGGGAATTATGTAAGGGTATATACAACGCATTCTAAGATTCGACTTCTAATTTTGTTCATGAGTTTAAAATAAAAACAATTTAATTTTTGATATCATGAAAAAGAAATTAGTATCAGCATCCTTATTATTACTATCATTTGCTGCAGGCGCTCAAAATATGGCTACCACTTCTACCAAACCTAATGTAGATCAAGAATACAACAAATGGTCGATCGAACTAAATGGTGGTGTTAACAAACCAACCAGAACAATGACTCCAGGTTATACTACTGAATCATTGAACTTTTTTCACGGAGATTTAGGTGTAAGATATATGTTTAATCCAAAATTTGGGGTAAAATTAGACGTTGGTTACGACCAATTTAAAGAGAAAAAAGACACTCCAGATTTTGAAAGCCGTTATGTTAGAGCAAGTTTACAAGGGGTTGTTAATGTTGGACGTGCTTTAAATTTTGAAACTTGGACAAATACAATCGGTCTTTTGGCGCATGGTGGTTTTGGGGTTTCTCAAATTAGTACCGAAACAGGATTTGGAGGACAAGATTACATGGCTCACGGAATTGCCGGTTTAACTGGACAAATTAGATTAAGCGATCGTGTAGCTTTAACAGGAGATCTTACTGGAATTGTAAACGGAAGACAGAATTGGAACTTTGACGGAATGGGCAATACAACAACTGGTTCTTTTGACGGCGTTTTATTGAATGCTTCTGTTGGTTTGACTTTCTACTTAGGAAAAAATCAGAAACATGCTGACTGGGTTGGTGAAGAAGATAGAATTGGTGAATTGGAAAAAAGAGTGGACTTAATCGAAACTGGTCTTATCGATTCAGACAAAGATGGAGTTGCTGATTTATACGATTTAGAACCAAATAGCATTGCAGGAGTTGCTGTTAACACAAAAGGACAATCTATTGACACGAATCAAAATGGTGTGCCAGATGAGTTAGAAAGCTATTTAGACAAAACTTACGAAAAGAAAGGCGCTGGAACGGCTACAAACAATACTGTTGAAGAATTAATTAACGGTGGTTATGTAAACGTTTACTTCGATTTCAATTCGTCTAAACCTACAAACGCATCTTTATCAGGCGTAGATTTCTTAGTGAAATACTTGAAAAACAATCCAGGAAAATCAGCCGATATTATTGGTTATGCTGACGAAATTGGAAATTCAAACTACAACACTGAATTATCTAGAAAAAGAGCTGAGGCTGTTAAAAAAGTAGCCGTAAATGCAGGAATTGACGCATCAAGATTGAATGTAATTGCTAACGGAGAAGATACTTCTGTTAACAAAAATTCTAAAGAGGCACGTCAGATCGTGAGAAGAGTTACTTTCCAAGTGAAGTAATACATATAAAGCTAAAAACAAGAAAAGGAGCTGTTTCATTTTTGAGACAGCTCTTTTTCATTATTTTAGAAGAACTCCTTACAAAGTTTTTTATAACATATTTTTTTACAATTTAGTACATGTCGCTCCGCTGGAGCTTTTTTATGGGTCGTAGTGAAATTCTATAAATGTTTTGCTCCTCCGGAGCTCATTCTTTAATATTTCGCTTCTCCGATGCTCACAAAAAAAAGGGCAAAATGATATTTTGCCCTTTTTATATATTTAAAAAAAATCTAATTATTTATCAATTGCTCTTTTTGTAATATCTCCAAAAGCATCGATTCTTCTGTCTCTGAAGAACGGCCAGTTTTGACGAACGTTTTCTTGCAAGTCCAAATCAACTTCAGCAATTAAAATTTCTTCTTTATCATGAGAAGCTTGAGCTAAAATTTCTCCTTGTGGTCCTGCAATGAAAGAAGCTCCCCAGAACTGAATTCCTTCTGTTCCTTCAAGATATTTTTCTAAACCAATTCGGTTTGCTGCTGCCACGAAAACACCATTTGCTACTGCATGTCCTTTCATAACGTTCATCCAAGCACCATATTGGTTTTCTCCGTATTGTTCTTTTTCTTTAGGATGCCACCCAATTGCTGTTGGGTAAAATAAAACCTCAGCACCTTTAAGAGCTGTAATACGAGCTGCTTCTGGATACCATTGATCCCAGCAAATTAAAGTTCCAACAGTACCTTTTTTAGTTTCGATTGCTTGGAAACCTAAATCACCTGGAGTGAAATAGAATTTTTCGTAAAAATGAGGATCATCTGGAATATGCATTTTACGATACAAACCAGCTTCTGTTCCATCAGTATCAATGATGTAAGCACTGTTATGATAGATCCCTGCCATTCTTTTCTCAAAGAAAGGAACAATAATTACTACTCCTAATTCTTTTGCCAATTCGCTGAATGCAATAAATGAAGTACTGTAAAGTGGCTCTGCTAATGCAAAATTATCTACATCTTCGCTTTGGCAGAAATAATGACTGCTATATAATTCAGGAAGTAAGATTACCTCAGCACCTTGACTTGCAGCATCTCTTACCCAGCTGATACATTTTTTAAGATTGTTTTCGGCAACATCATTCAGATTTAACTGAATAACCGATATTTTATACTTTCTTTTCGCCATGACATAAAATTTAGAGTGCAAAAATAATACTTTTTAAAGGAATGGCAAAATGAAGCAATCAAGGGTAACATGAAATTAAAATCATCATAAATATGCCAGTTTTTAAGATTATAAAATAATAAATTACAACATAATACTACGTCTAATACTGCATTAAAAAAAAAAGCCATTTACAAAAAACTAAATCTTTGCAAAATGGCTTTCAACCTAAAAAAATTCAACTAAGCTTATTGTTATTCAATCACTACTTTTTGAGTAAGGAATTCTGTTTCTGATTTTTTAAATTTGATTTCGAAAGTTCCTTTTACTTTAGATGAAAATTTGTAAACTGTTTTCTTAGAATCTGGAACTTGTTGCGTGCAAACTTCTGATGGGTATTTTGCAATTACTTGAAGACCTTTTTCAGATCCGATAGTTACTTCCGAGATCTTATCAAATTCAGCACAAGCGTTATCTACTACATACGTTACATCGTAGCTTAATTCATCGTTTACTTTCCCTGTTGCCGGCCCTTTAATTTCGGTTACCAAAGCTGCTTTTGTTGTTGGAGCTGGTGTGTTGTTATCATCATCGCTACTGCATGAAACAAATTCAATTGATAAAAATAATACTACTAAAAATGATTTTAATCTAAAACTTTTCATATAAAATAATAATTAATTGTTAATTACTATGAAGACGTGACAAGGTTGCTTTGGTTGCTTTGATAAAATGTTAAAAATTCTCAACAAAATATTAAAGCATTGTAAATCAAAAAATTATTCATCTAAAAAAGATTAAAAAAAACCGTTATTTCTTATGAAAATAAAAATCCCTAGATAGTTACGCACAATCTAAGCGATATAATTTTTCCTGCTAGTAGCTGCAGGAAAGATAGTCCTTAATAGCTAATAGGGCGGACAAAATATTCTTCAGAAATGATTTGATCTGCCCCTAAAAATAAAAAAAACACCAATGCTAACTGATGTTTCCTTTAATGTATGTTCTTGATTTTTATTAAGCTGTTTTCTTCTTAAAAATCTTTTTGAATAGATTTACAAAAACTAAAACAACAAACCCTAGAGTTAATCCCACTGTAAATTCTTTGATGATAGAAGGGATTTTAATTTCTTCTGACAGATGATGAAAAAATGGAATATAATGCACAAATATTCCTCCTGCCACTAAAAGCAATGCAATTGTACCAATTACAGTTAGACCTTTTATAACAAGCGGTAACGCTTTTACTAATAAATTTCCAACAAATCGTGATGGACTTTTTTCGCTTTTGCTATATTTTATAAGCTTATAACCTGCTTCGTCCATACGAACAATAAGCGCTACAATTCCGTACACTCCTATTGTCGCAACTAATGCGATTATCGAAGTTACAATTATCTGCTGTGTCAGCGGTTCTTCTATTACAGTTCCCAATGCTATAATTACTATTTCTACAGATAATATAAAATCGGTAATGATTGCTGATTTTATTTTTCCTTTTTCAATTACTAGAATTTGTTCTTCTGTTAAATCCTCATTGGTAATTCCTTCTGATTCATCGTGCTTGTGAGGAAAGACAAATTCGTAAATTTTTTCGGCTCCTTCGTAAGCTAAAAACAATCCTCCAAGTACCAAAATTATTATAATTGCAATTGGTAAAAAAGCACTTAGTAAAAATGCAATTGGAAGAATAATAATTTTATTTAATAAAGAACCTTTACTTATTGCCCATAAAACCGGTAATTCTCTTGAAGACGCAAATCCAGAAGCTTTTTCGGCATTTACTGCCAAATCATCTCCTAGAATTCCAGCTGTTTTTTTTGCAGCAACTTTACTCATTACTGCAACGTCATCCATAATTGCTGCGATATCATCTAATAGAACAAAAAAACCTGAAGCCATTTTTAAATTTATTTTTATTTTTAATGATGCGAATCTAGACATTTTTGACTTAATCTGCCCAATAATCTTGCACCAAAATTTGTGTTTTTATTCGTAATTTTCTGTATTGTGGTTTTAGTTACATTGTCCTAAAAGAACCCACAAAATAATAAAAACGATAATTGTTCCAAAACATCCTCCACCAAGCTTTTTAGCTCCGTAACCTGCCAATAATCCTCTAAATATATTGTTCATAATTTCTAATTTTAATTAATAATTTGCTGATTTTTATTTGTTTAAAATTCATCCTTTTTTGAGAATATCTTGTTATATGAAATAGGTTAAAAGTTTCAAAATTTTGGGCAAAAAAAAGCACCAGCTAAAAAACTGATGCTTTATTATAATTACTTTTTTTTAAATTAATCGGTAGAAATACTGTAACCTCTGTTTATTAAAGTTGCTTTATCAAGAATTCCTTGCCCTGTAGGAGGAGCTGGAGGATTTTGACCTTGCAACTGAATATAGCTTTTTGCATTAGGAGAAAGGTTAAGAAGTCGCTGTAAAATTAAATTAACTTGTGAACTAGAAAGCGCATTTTTATTAAAATTAAGCGATAAACTTTCATCTGTAATCTTTGTTAACAATGGCAAGTCAATGGAAGTAAGAATTGAATTATTTTGAAAATAAAGCCCTTTGCTTGACGTCAAAATAGGAAATGAAATCGATGTTAAAGATGGATTATTTAAGATTCCAGTGTCGTATGAATGCAATATTTTCAATGCAGGAAATGCAACAGAAGCTAATACTTCATTGTTTCCAACATCTAAATCATTATATACTTCAATAAGATTACTTAAATTAAAGTTTACTAATTTTAAATTATTTTGAATCTTTAAGTTTACCAGCTTTTTTATTGTGCTTAAGTCTATAGTTGTAAGATTTGTTGTACTGGTAATGTAGATATTTTCTGTATAAGGGCCAAATTCGGCGGTTATTTGTGCCGCTGCCTGTGCATCTGTAATATCTCCTGTTATTATAATGCTCGTTTTTCCTTGACTTTGACTACTTCCCGCGTACAAAGCATAAGGCACACTTAAAAGCTGACTTGTTCCGCTAATTGTATAATTGGTTCCTCCTTCTGGATCAATTTCTGTTTTAATAAAATGAGTACCCGCGCCCCAATCTATTCCTGCAAAAGTTCCTGTAACTGGCGTTCCTCCACCAATTACTATTGTTGCTAATCCGTTAGGGTTTGTTGTGGTAGTTTGAGTTTCGACATAAGATGTTGTTCCTGTTTCAGAGCCGAATAAAACACTTGTTCTGATCCCAATTAAGGTATTGGAAAGCAATGTTCCATCTGTTTTACGAATCACAGATTGATAATTCATTTTCTGTGGTGCTTGCGCAAATAAAATGGTAAAAGAACTTAATAATAAAAACGCTAGAGTAATTTTTCTCATATATTTTTCTGCTGTTTAAAATTTTATTTTTTAATGATTTTAAAAGTTTTGATTGCTTTCGAATTGTTATTTACTGAAAGAAAATAAACTCCCTGCGCCAATCCTTGCATAGGTACTTTTGTTTCTGAAGAAGTTATATTAGAAGCTTTTGATAGTATTCGCCCGTTAATATCAAATAAATTATAAGACAAGTCTTCAAATTTATTGTTTACAACTATAAGATTTAGTTCATCAATAACAGGATTCGGAAAGGCTGTCATGACTAAACTAATTTCATCGAATTTGTCATTACTTAGAGTGGCTATTTCGTAAGGTTGCTGAATGCCTTGTTGTGCAGAACCGCCGCTTCCTCTCAATTGTATATCCGCAATTTGCCCAACCGAATAACTTGCTGCTCCCCCAGAGCCAGTGCCTTTGCCTCCAGTAACAACAATGCTTTCCTGTGCGTACGAATTAGTTACAAATGAAATACTGGCAAGAAATAGAATTAGAAATGCCCTTTGGTTTCTTTTCATATATTTGGTTTAATAGTTGCGAATCAAATAAATACTATTTCTTACATAGAATAAAAGATAAAAAGGATTAAAACCAATTAAATATTAACAAAAAAAGCACCAGCTAAAAAACTGATGCTTTTTTAAAATTAACATTAAAAAATTAATTAGCGGTCTGGTTTCTAAAAACCAATTGGCCATCGAAAGCATCTAACAAAATGATGCTATCTGTTGTTATATTTCCTGCCAGAATTTCTTTTGACAGTTGATTTAAAACTTCTCTCTGCACGACACGTTTTACAGGTCTTGCTCCAAAATGAGGATCATAACCTTTGTCTGCCAAATAAGCAATTGCTTCTGGTGTTGCATCCATTGTAATACCTTGCAATGCCAGCATTTTTGTAACGCTTTTTAACTGCAGGCCTACAATTCTTGAGATGTTCTCTACCGTAAGGGGCGTAAACATTACAATTTCGTCAATACGGTTGATAAACTCCGGACGGACAGTTTGCTTCAATAATCCTAAAACTTCGTTTTTTGCCGCTTCTGTTGCTGCTTCTACTCCACCTTTTAGATTTTCAAATTTCTCCTGAATAATATTACTTCCCATATTTGAGGTCATAATAATAATTGTATTTCTAAAATCGGCCAAACGTCCTTTATTATCCGTCAATCGACCTTCGTCTAAAACCTGTAATAAGATATTAAACGTATCTGGATGTGCTTTTTCGATCTCATCTAACAGCACAACAGAATATGGTTTTCTACGAACAGCTTCTGTTAACTGACCTCCTTCATCATAACCTACATATCCTGGAGGTGCACCAACTAGACGGCTCACACTGTGACGTTCTTGATACTCACTCATATCAATACGCGTCATTGCATTTTCGTCATCAAAAAGATATTCGGCCAAAGCTTTTGCCAATTCGGTTTTACCAACTCCGGTTGTTCCTAAGAATAAGAATGATCCAACAGGTTTCTTCATATCCTGCAAACCGGCACGGCTTCGACGAACAGCATCACTCACGGCTTCTATCGCTTCTTCCTGACCTACTACACGTTTGTGCAGTTCATCTTCTAAATGCAATAGTTTTTCTCTTTCTGTCTGAAGCATTTTGGTTACTGGAATTCCAGTCCATTTTGCTACAACTTCTGCAATGTCTTCTCTGGTAACTTCTTCTTTAATTAAAGAATTTCCAGATTGAAATTCCTGCAATTGTTTTTGCAAAGTTTCCTGACGTTCTTGCGCTTCTTTTATTTTTCCGTAACGTATCTCCGCTACTTTTCCGTAATCACCATCACGTTCTGCACGTTCTGCTTCGTATTTAAAGTCTTCTATTTCATGTTTTACAGCCTGAATTCCGTCAACGATATCTTTTTCCTGTTTCCATTTCGCATAGATTTCGTTTCGTTCTTCTTTCAGGTTGGCCAATTCCATACCCAAAATTTTCAGCTTGCTTTCTTCTTTTTCACGTTTAATAGCTTCAATCTCAATTTCTAACTGCATGATTTTACGATCCAAAACATCTAATTCTTCAGGTTTTGAATTGATCTCCATACGCAATTTAGAAGCCGCTTCGTCCATTAAGTCAATCGCTTTATCTGGTAAGAAACGATTGGTAATGTAACGTTGTGAAAGTTCAACCGCTGCAATAATTGCCTCATCTTTAATTTGAACTTTATGATGCGTTTCATATTTTTCTTTAATTCCACGAAGAATCGAAACCGCACTTTCTGTATCTGGTTCATCAATAAGAACTTTTTGGAAACGTCTTTCAAGTGCTTTATCCTTTTCGAAATATTTTTGATATTCATCCAAAGTCGTAGCACCAATTGCTCTCAATTCTCCACGAGCCAAAGCTGGTTTCAAGATATTCGCCGCATCCATTGCGCCCTCACCTCCACCTGCTCCTACAAGCGTATGAATTTCATCAATAAACAAAACAATATCTCCGTCTGCAGCTGTAACTTCTTTCACAACCGATTTTAAACGTTCTTCAAATTCTCCTTTATACTTCGCCCCGGCAATCAAAGCTCCCATATCAAGAGAGAAAACGATTTTATCTTTTAAGTTTTCTGGAACGTCTCCGTCCACAATTCTATGCGCTAAACCTTCTGCAATAGCCGTTTTACCAACTCCAGGTTCACCAATAAGCATTGGGTTGTTTTTGGTTCTACGAGTTAGAATCTGCAATACACGACGAATTTCTTCATCACGCCCAATAACTGGATCTAATTTTCCTGTACGGGCTAATTCGTTTAAGTTTTTAGCAAATTTATTTAATGAGTTATAGGTTTCTTCTGCCGAAGCCGAAGTTACTCTTTCGCCTTTTCTTAGTTCCTCAATAGCCGCTTTCAGACCTTTTCCTGTAACTCCCTGATCTTTTAAAATCTGAGAGACTTTACTTTTTGAGTCAAAAATGGCTAAAATTAAATGCTCGATCGAAACGTATTCGTCGTTCATTTTTTGTGCAATGATTTCTGCTTCATTCAAAGCTTTGTTTGCGTCTCTAGAAAGCATAACATCTCCTCCAGAAACTTTTGGAAAACTTTGAATTGTGCTATCTAAAATTTGTAAAAACAACGGCACATTTACATTTAATTTTTTCAAAATAAATGGCGCTACATTTTCGTCAACTTCAAAAATAGCTTTAAAAATATGCTCATTTTCAATTTGTTGCTGACCATTTCGTTGCGCTAATTGCTGCGACAACTGAATGGCTTCCTGCGATTTGATTGTAAATTTATTTATATTCATATCTTTTGATTTTGATTGATTTAACTGTTTAAAATATATAGGATTAAAGTTACGATTTATTGAGGTAAATAGTTCGCTCAAATAATTTAACTTTGTATTCGAATAGACAAATTATATTCCACAGTAAAAAAACAGACAAAAAGACAGTTAAAATCAGTTTTTAACGCTTTTAACACGTCAAAAAGTCATAAAACAAGCCAAATATGAGTTTTTTTAATTCAATCTTCGGAAGTTCAGAGAACTCAGAAGCAGCAAAAAGTAAAGTAAACTGGACTGAATTAACAGATATGCTTCAATTAATGGAAATAGAAGCAATCTCAAATGAAAAACCAGTTGTCATTTTTAAGCATAGCACAAGATGCAGCATCAGCCGAATGGCTCTAAAACAATTTGAAAGAGAATATGATCTTGAAGGTGTTGTTGACGCTTATTTTTTAGACTTAATAGCACACAGAGATATCTCAAATGAAATTGCAAGCAAATTTGGAGTTTATCATGAATCGCCTCAATTGATATTGATCAAAAACGGAAAAGCAGTTTACGATGTTTCGCACAGCGATATTGATGCAGAAGCATTGAAGAGTAAGATCTGAGTTATGGGTCAACTTAGACTACAACAAAAATTAAAAGCCTGAAATTATTTGTATAATTTCAGGCTTTTAATTTTTTATGTCAACTCTAAATTTTAATCCCAATTAGCGCTCAACTCATAATTCATAATTAAACTTAAAAACTTCCGTCTGACCCTCCACCACTGAAACCTCCTCCTCCAAATTCCATTGGAGAAGCTGTCTTAACTTCTGGTTTCATTCCAAAAGTTGAGGCTACAACTAAAGCTTCTGCATTTAATAAACTGTCTGAATGGCTTATTCTATCTGGTTTAAAAGTCAGACCGCTTTCTTTTTCCTTTAATTTTCTAATTGAAAAATATGCTATTGCAAATAAAACTACACCACCAAGCGTAAGCGCTACTTCGATTGGTAAAACCGAATGGTAAAATCGAATGGTATAGATTGAAAATGCAATTGCCAAAAAGCTCAACCAAAGCATTATTCTGTCTTTTGCTTTTAAAGCTTGCACCAAATAAACAATCGGCACAATAAAAGTAAACCCATAAAAGAAAAATGCAAACGGAATATCTGTTCCAGGTTTTACTTCTGTTCCTAAAAGTTCTGCAGAAAGTTCTCTTACAACCAAATAATTACAAGAAAGATAAAATAAAACTAAGCAAAAACTATTTGCCAATAATAATCCGTTGTAATAATAACTTTTACTTAGATGATTTATCCTCTTTTTGGTCAAAAAATAAAACAATCCTGCAAAAATCATTGCTACAAATGGCAAAATAGCTTTTCCAATATCTCCAAATTTAAACATTCCGAAAAACAAAAAGGCGGTTGCCGAAATGCAAAATACAAGCATTGACAATACGTGTAGATACCTCAAAAACATAAAAAGTGATCCAATTGCTACAAAAAAAGCAATTACTATTTCATGACCTTCAGTTGTTATTGCTATTGCTACGCCCAAACATAAAAGCGCATTTAATATAAAAGCATCATCTAAGCCATGATTATGATAATTTTGATTTGCAAGCAATTCTACTCCTGCAAATCCAACTATAGTAAAAATATAGCAGCAGATTTGAAAAAACACATTTTCTGCGCTTAATCCAAATAAAGAAATTGCTCCACAAATTGAACCATACAACAAGCAACCAAGCAAAAAGAAGCCTATTCTAACCAGAATATTACTCTGACTTTTTAAAACGGGCAGTTCTTTTTCTATAAATTTCTTCTGTTCTTTACTAATAAAACCTCCTTTGTACAAAGAATCTGCTTCATCGACCAAAATTTCATTATCTAATAATTGTTTGCTGTATACTATCATTCTGCTATCTCTTTATGAAATTTTTTAATCAATTTAATGAACATTACAATCGAACCAACAAAATAAGCTGGCAGTAAGAAAACTAATAATTCCCAAATATCAGAGAAATCAACATTTTCAAAAATTCTAAACAAAACAATATTTCCACCGATATAAGCATAAACAATCATAAATACATATAGCGACATTGCTTTATATTGGTAGCTCACTTTATAAAAATAATAGGTGGAACCAGCTAAAACTAAAGCAAATATTACCCATATTAAGGTATCATAACCTGTTAAGTTACTAATTGCGGCGATACTTACAATGTGCAATGCAAAAGTGAGAAAAACTAAACCAAAATGGGTTTTAAGCGAAATTCGACTACTGTAGATTGTCCATAAAATAAGTAAAACTCCCAACATTACTGCCGAATAGCTTAAACTTTGGCTTGCATACAAATTATTACTGTCGTTAAATATGTCTTGTGGCGTAACCGAAAGTCCCACATAAGCGGCCAGACCCGTAATTGCAATCGTTAAAACACTTCTATTGTCAAAATAGTAAGCACAAAAGAAACTTACAACAGTTGGCACTAAAGTCGCTAATCCGTAATGTTCTCCAAAAGGTTTATATTGAAACTGAAGATATCCGATAAAAATACAAGTCAAGATATTGCCCGCCAAAACCAGATATTCTAAAACAGGATGCTCAAAAGTTGTTTCTGCTTTCTGAAAACCTTTAGAATGCTTGAAACAATAAAAAAAGCAGACTGCAATCACAATTAAAAGCAACGATAGAATAGCGATGTGCCCTATAGTATCAATATTTTCATAAATCAAAACTCCAATTCCTGAAGTAAATAATAATACTGATAAATAAAGGAATAACTTTAATTCTGCATTTAATGAAAAGATATGTAGGCTTCGATAGGTTTTCACTTCTTCCAACTGGTTTTGTGTAATTAAACCCTTCTCGAAAAGATGAAGCGTAGATTGATCTTTAAATTTTTCCATTGGTACGTTTTAAACTGGTACATCAAATATATGTATTTAGCATGAATTTTCTCCTTTTACTTTAAAACCTTTACTGTTTTCTAAAAAATATCTCCAGATCGTGTCACAATTAAATAGTGTAAAAACAACATTTATAAATCTATAAATCAAAACTTTAAAACATAAATATTTGAAAAATTAATTTGAAATTATTTTAATTCTTTTACATTTGTGCAATCGATTACATTGACTATTAAACCACAAAAAACCACACTTAAATGAAAACAAAACTTATTGCATTGGCATTACTTCTGCCTTGCTCCTTTCTGTTTGCACAAAACTATTTTATGAGTGCACCAGAAGGATTTGGAGCTTCAGCAACTGGAGGCGGAAATACAGCTCCTGTAACTGTGACTACTTTAACCGACTTAACAGCAAAATTAAAGCTGACTACTCCGCAGGTTATTTTAGTTTCTGGAATTATAAATTGTACCTACACTAGTCTGCTTGTGAATGACAAAACTATTATTGGTCTTCCTGGTGCTAGATTAGTCAATCTGGATCAAACTGCTACGGGTTCTGGAATTTTAAGTTTAAAACCTGGCTCCAATAATATTATTATTAGAAATCTAATTTTTGAAGGCCCCGGTGCGTATGATATAGACGGACGTGACAATCTTACCTCAGAAGCTACTAATCTTTGGGTAGATCATTGCGAATTTCAAGACGGAATGGATGGAAATTTTGATAATAAAGGCGCAGCAGATAATATAACGGTTTCTTGGTGTAAATTTATTTATTTGAAAGCTCCAAAAGCTGGAGGCTCTGGCGGAGCAGATGATCACCGTTTTTCTGATTTAGTTGGTTCTTCTAAAACTGATGCTCCTTCTGACGGACATTATAGTCTCACTTTTAAAAACTGTTATTGGGCTGAAGGTTGTAAAGAAAGAATGCCAAGAGCAAGAAATGCCGAACTTCATATTTTAAACTGTTACTACAACACATCCGTTTCGGGTTCACTTGCAATTGGTTTAGGCGGCGGAAGCAACAACACAACATGTTATGTAGAAGGAACTGATTTTGCCAAAATCGGAACGGCTTTTAAAAACTATGTGAGCACAGATGGCGGAACAATTGGAATTGCTTTTACAGATTGCTTAAATGCGCCTGCAAATTCAGGAACAGCAGTTACAAAGCCTTCTTATACATATAGCGTTTTTCCCATTGCCAATGTTGCAGGATTTATTTCAAATACTTCTTGCGGAGCTGGAGCAACACTTCAGGTTACAGCTCAAGGCGCTGTATCTACGAGCTGCAACAATTTAGGCTTAAATGATAATGCAAACAATCTAGATTTAAAATATTATCCGTCAGTTATCAATCGTCTTTTGAATATTGATTTTTCAAGTTCAGATAATGGTTTGGCACAAGTTGATCTTTTTTCTTCTAATGGCGCAAAAGTATATTCAAATTCCAAAAATGTTTCTCCTGATGAAAAACTAGAATTGAATGTTGGAAATCTTGCTAAAGGAATTTATGTATGCAAAGTTCAAATCGAAAACCGAAGCAAAACTTTTAAACTGGTAAAAAACTAAATTTACACCATAAAAAAAGGTCATTGAAACAAATCAATGACCTTTTTACATTTTATATCTTACTTTTCACACTCACTTAAAAAGCAGCTTTCATTTTATCTTTAATCGCATCAAGACATAAATTATTAATACTGCCTTCGTGAGTATGTTTAGTTTCTTTTGGAGATTTGTATGTTCCCGCTTCCAATTGTTCTGCAACAGCTTTGTAAGCATCTCTAAACGGCATTCCAGCTACCACCATTTCGTTTAAAGTATCTACCGTAAACAAATAATCGTATTTTTTATCTTCTAAAATATGATCTTTCACCGTAATATCTTTTATAGAAAATATTGCAATATCCAAACAAGCTTTTAGGTTTTGAATCGCTGGAAACAAACCTTCTTTTAAAAGCTGCAGATCTCTGTGATAACCGCTTGGAAGATTATTTGTAATTAAAGTGATTTCGTATGGAAGCGCCTGAATTTTATTGCATTTCCCTCTGATTAATTCAAAAACATCTGGATTCTTTTTGTGAGGCATAATACTTGAACCTGTTGTAAGATGCGCCGGAAGACCAATAAAGTCAAAGTTTTGGCTCATATACAAACAAACATCCATGGCAAATTTTGATAAAGTTCCCGCTACACTTGTCATAGCAAAAGCAACGGTTTTCTCTGCTTTTCCACGGCTCATTTGTGCTGCAACAGCATTGTATTTTAAGGTTTCAAAACCTAGTTCTTTTGTTGTAAATGTTCTATTGATTGGGAATGAACTTCCGTAACCTGCAGCAGAACCTAACGGATTCTGGTCTACAATTTTAGAAGCTGCATTCAACATTGTGATGTCATCAATCAAACTTTCGGCGTAAGCAGAAAACCACATTCCGAATGACGATGGCATGGCGATTTGCAAATGCGTATAACCTGGCAATAAAACGTTTTGATGTTTTTCTGCCGATTCCATCAATAAATCAAACAATGTTTTTACTTGCTCTTTTATTGCTTTTAATTCGTCTTTTAAATACAAATGAACATCTACCAAAACCTGATCGTTACGAGAACGCGCGGTATGGATTTTCTTTCCCGCATCACCTAGTTTTACGGTTAGAAGATATTCGATTTTAGAATGTACGTCTTCAAAACTGTCTTCGATTTCGAAATTTCCAACTACAATATCTGCGATAATTTCGTTTAAAGCATCAACCAAAGAAGTTGTTTCTTCCTGAGTTAATAAACCAATCTGTCCCAACATTTTGGCGTGTGCGATTGAACCTAAAGCATCGTATTTTGCTAAAACCAAATCCAGTTCACGGTCGTTTCCTACCGTGAATTGCTCGATTTGTTTATCTGTTGGTATTCCTTTTTCCCAAAGTTTCATAGGTCATGTTTTTTTTCGCCGCTAATTCACGAATTATTTTTGATAATCTTTGAACATACAAATTCGTGAATTCGTGGCGGTTTTTCTTTTCTTATAATTTAAAGAAATCTGTTAGTATTTTGATATACAGGTCAACTCCTTCTTCAATTTCATTTATAAAAATAAATTCGTCTGCTGAATGCGAACGCAACGTTTCTCCTGGTCCTAGTTTTAAAGATTGACAGCTTAAAACAGATTGATCTGAAAGCGTTGGTGAACCATACGTTGTTCTTCCTAACGCAATTCCAGCCTGAACCAAACCGTGTTCAATTGGAATAGACGATGCGTTTAAATGCATTGATCTTGGCGTTACTTCGGCATTTACATTTGCTTTAACAACTTCCAAAATTTCAGCGTTTGTATAACGGTCTGTTACACGAATGTCTACAACCAAATCACATTCTGATGGTACAACATTATGTTGTTTTCCTGCGTTGATTTGTGTTACAGTCATTTTTACTGGACCTAGAACGTCTGAGATTTTATCGAATTTATAGTTTTTAAACCATTCCATTACTGGAATTGATTTATATAAAGCATTATCATCATTTTGATGTGCAGCGTGGCTTGCGGTTCCTTTTACTTTTACATCCAAAACTAGTAAACCTTTTTCTGCAACGGCTAATTGCATTAAAGTTGGCTCTCCTACAATCGCGCAATCTAATTCTGGTAAATGTTTTAAAACGCTGTTTAATCCATTTTTTCCGCTACTTTCTTCTTCGGCGGAAGCCACAATTACAATATTATGTGACAGATTTTGATTTTCGCAAAAATGAACAAAAGTTGCTAATAACGAAACCAAGCATCCACCTGCGTCATTACTTCCCAAACCAAATAGTTTTCCGTCTTTTTCTATTGCTTTAAACGGATCGTTTGTATATGCCTGATTGGGACGTACCGTATCGTGATGTGAGTTAAGCAAAAGTGTTGGTTTATTTTCGTCGAAATATTTGTTGAAAGCCCACACATTATTGTTTTCTCTTTTAAAAGGAATTTCGTTTTGATTGAACCAATTTTCGATTAAAAGAGCAGTCTGATCTTCTTCACTTGAAAATGAAGGGATTTCGATTAAGCTTTTTAATAAACTAATTGCTTCTTGGGTAAGCGTATCTATATTTTTCATTTTTGTTAGGTTCTGAGGTGCTAAGATTCTGAGATTCTAAGTTTTTTTAAGCAATGACTTTACTAAATCTTAGCCAGAAAATTAATTGGCGCAAATTTCTTAAATTAATATTTAAAAGCACTGCGCAGTCCTGTTTTTTTGCCACTAATTGCACGAATTTTCACAAATTATCTTTTTGTGAAAGATTTAAAATCAAAATAAACTTTTTCATGCGCTCCTAAAATTATTTTCTCTTTTAACAGAGAAAATTAGAGTCAATTCGTGGCAACATTTTTTACAATGTAATAGTTGTATGCGGAATATCTGAATTTTGAAGCATTCTGTGATGTCCAATTTTGATTTTCTGTACACCTCTTGATAAACTATTGAAGCAATTGTCCAATTTTGGAATCATTCCGGAATGGATTACTTTTTCTTCTTTTAACTTATTGTATAATGTTTCGTTGATCTCAGTTATCACAGATGAATCGTCTTCTGAATCTTGCAAAACACCTTGTTTCTCAAAACAATACGTCAGCGTTACATCAAAAACTTCAGATAATGCAATTGATAATTCACTTGCAATTGTATCAGCATTTGTGTTTAGTAATTGTCCGTTTTTATCGTGTGTGATGGCACAGAAAACAGGAACAACTCCAGCTTCTAATAAAGTTGCCAGTAATTTGGTGTTGACTTGTTTTACATCGCCTACAAATCCATAATCGATTGTCGGGTGATTTCTTTTTACCGATTGAATTAAATTTCCATCAGCACCAGAAAAACCAATTGCGTTATTATCTTTTGCCTGCAATTGCGCTACAATATGTTTATTAATTTGTCCGGCATAAATCATTACAACAACGTCCAACATTGGAGCATCTGTAATTCGACGTCCGTCAATCATTTGCGGAACCAAACCAATACTCTGAGCCATTTTTGTAGCCGATTTTCCACCGCCGTGAACTAAAACTTTATAGCCTTCAATTTTAGAAAAATCGGTTAAGAATTGCTCTAATTCTGCTGGATTGTCGATGATGTTTCCACCTATTTTTATTACGGTAACTTTCATAAGATTCTAAGGTTCTGAGATTCTAAGATACTAAGTTTTTTCTGCGCAAAGTTTCTTAGCATCTTAGTAGCTTAGAATCTTAGCAACTTTAAAAAATTACATTTTCTTCAAAATCTTCTGCAAAACTAATTGCGCTGAATACGTTCTGTTATTCGCTTGTTCGATTACGATTGAATTTTCTCCGTCTAAAACTTCGTCACTTACAATTACATTACGACGAACTGGAAGACAGTGCATGAATTTTCCATTGTTGGTTAAAGCCATTTTTTCGGCTGTAACGGTCCAGTTTGGATCGCTGTTAGTTACTTTTCCGTAATCGTTAAAATTACTCCAGTTTTTTACGTAAACGAAATCGGCATTTTCAAACGCTTTGTTTTGATCGTATTCGATTGTGCAGTCTTTTGTGATTTCTGGACTTAATTCGTAACCTTCTGGATGTGTGATTACAAAATCCATATCTTTTTGCATCTGCATCATTTCTACGAATGAATTGGCAACTGCCTGAGGCAACGCTTTTGGATGTGGCGCCCATGAAAGCACTACTTTTGGTTTGTGTTTGGTTTTAAACTCTTCCATTGTAATCGCATCTGCCAAAGACTGTAACGGGTGACGCACAGCACTTTCCATGTTTACAATTGGAACAGTTGCATACTTCAAAAATCCTGAAATTACAGTTTCCTGATAATCTTTTTCTTTATCTGCTAAACCTGCAAAAGCACGAATTGCGATAATATCACAATATTGAGAAACTACTTCTGCAGCTTCTTTAATATGTTCTGAAGCACCAGAATTCATTACCGCTCCGTCTTCAAATTCTAAAGTCCATCCTTCGTTAGTAAAATTCATTACCATAACGTTCATTCCTAAGTTCATTGCCGCTTTTTGTGTGCTCAAACGCGTTCTTAAACTTGGATTGAAGAATAACATTCCAAGAGTTTTATTTTTTCCTAAACTTTGATTTTTAAGCGGATTCTTTTTGATTTTAATCGCTTGTTTTACCCATTTTGATAATGAGTTGATGTCTTTTATTGAGATATAGTTCATTTGTTTTTTTAATTTAGATAATGTGATAATTAGAAAATTTGATAATTGTGCTTTATCTAATTAACTAATTTTCTAATTAATTCATTAGATTATTTTAGTAAACGGAATTTCGTCTTTTAATGCCTTTAAAATAAAATTATCGTTTAATCCATTTACAATCCAAGTTTCTATGTTAGCTGCTTTTGAAATTGCTGCTGCTTCTATTTTAGATTGCATTCCTCCTGTTCCGTGTGATGATTTCGATTCTCCGATTTCCTTTTCTAACGATTTCAAATCATTTACCAATTTGATTGTTTCTGGATTTTCATCGTGAATAGAATCTTTCGTATAAATTCCATTTGTATTAGTGGCAATTATCAGAATATCAACATTTAAAAGAACGGCTGTCAAAGCTGCTAATTTATCATTATCTCCAAATCGAATCTCATCTGTTGCAACGGTATCATTTTCATTGATAATCGGAATGTAATTGTTTTTAACTAATACATTAATGGTATTTACAATATTCTTTTTGGTCTGTTCTTTTTCGAAATCAGAATAAGAAAGTAAACACTGTGAGGTATTTAATCCTAAATCTTTGAAATTTTCATTGTAAATCCGCATTAAATGAGGCTGTCCTATGGAGGCTAAAGCTTGTTTTACAAAAACATCTTTATCTTGATTATCCAGCTTCACAAACTGCTTTGCCGCCGCAATTGCTCCAGAACTCACTATGATAAATTCATACTCGTCATTTAAAGCCGCAATCTGTATTCCGAGGTCTTCAATCTTTCCCCGCGAAATATGATTGGTTTCTTTGGTTAAAGTATTACTTCCTATTTTTAATAAAATCCGTTTTTTTGTCATTTTATTTAAAGATACTAAGGTTCTAAGATGCTGAGATTCTAAGTTTTTTTTAGAATTATCTAATTATCTAATTGCCTCAATTTTCATATTATCTCAATTACCTAATTTGTCCTTCTCCATACACGTACCATTTGTTTGTTACGAGATGTTGAAGACCAATTGGACCTCTTTGGTGAAGTTTATCGGTACTTATTGCTAATTCGCCACCAAGTCCGAATTGTCCTCCGTCTGTAAAACGGGTTGAAGCATTTTGATATACTGCTGCAACATCTATTGCTTCCATAAATTGTTGTGCCGTTTCGTCGTCTCTTGTTATAATTGCTGCAGAATGTCCTCCACAGTATTTATTAATCATATCGATTGCATGATTCTGAGAATCGATGGTTCCAATTACAATTTTATAATCTAAAAACTCTTCGTACCAAATATCTTCGTTTTGAAGTGTTTTCGTGTTTTCGAAATTCTCTAATGATTTATCTACAATAACTTCTACTTTTGCTTCTATTAAAGCCTCAATCAGCATTGCTGTGAAGCCTTCAAAATTAGGAAGTTTCGAATCTATTAAAACTTTATCTAAAGCATTACAAGCCGAAATTTTAGCTGTTTTAGCATTTAAAATTACTTTTAAAGCCAAATCTGTATCTGCTTTTTCATTAACGTAAACAAAATTATTTCCGCGTCCGCTTACGATTACGGGACAAGTTGCATGCGCTTTTACAAACTCAATTAGTTTTTCTCCTCCTCTTGGAACAATTAAATCAACTTTTTGAGTTGGTTTTTCTAAAAACACCTGAGTTTCTGTTCTGTTGTAATTCAAATATTCTACCCAGTCTTTCGAAACTCCGTTTTCTTCTAAAGCTTTGTGCCAAAGACTTACAATTTTCAAATTTGATTTTAAAGACTCTTTTCCTCCTTTTAATAAAATTTTATTTCCGGATTTAAACGCAATTCCGCCCGCTTCTATTGTAACATCTGGACGAGATTCGTAAATGATTAAAATCGTTCCGAAAGCAGCGGTTTTATTAATGACTTTTATTCCATTATCATGAGTAAAATGAAAACGCTCAACACCAACGGGATCTTCTTGAGAAGCTAATTGGTTTAATGATAAAATCATTTCGTCAACTTTTTTATCATCTACTTTTAGGCGTTCTTCCATCGCTAAATCTGAACCGTCATAATCTGCAAGATCTTCCTGATTGGTCAAGATTATCTCATTCCGCTCCTGCTCGACCAGCTTTGCCATAGAGCGCAAAACTGCATTGCGTGTTTCAATTGATAATGGTTTCATTTTTTTTGTTTAATTGGTTAATCGTTAATTCGTTTAATCGATTAACCAGTTAAACGATTAAACGAGTTAACAGTTATAGGCAAACTTATTTTTTAAGTTCTTCTAAACTTTCTTTTAAAGCTTTTACAAACGTATCAATATCAGCTTTTTTCACAGTTAATGGCGGTAAAATTCTTAATAGATTTTTATTGTTGGCACTTCCTGTAAAAATGTGTTTTTCGATGATTAATTTCTTTCTTAAAGCAGCTACATCAAAATCAAACTCAACTCCAAGCATTAATCCTTTTCCTTTTACTTGTTTGATGCCTTCAACTTCTTTGATTTTCTCTAAGAAATATTCATAAACTTCGTTTACATTTTTCTGTAAATCTAGTTTTTCGATTACATCTAAAACCGCAATTCCCGCTGCACAAGACAAATGGCTTCCGCCGAAAGTCGTTCCTAATAATCCGAAACTTGCTTCGAATTTTGGAGAAATTAAGATCGCTCCAACAGGAAATCCGTTCCCCATTCCTTTTGCTACTGAAATAATATCAGCGTTAATTCCGTGATGTTGAAAAGCGAAGAATTTCCCGCTTCTTCCGTATCCTGACTGCACTTCATCTAAAATTAAAACAACATCGTGTTTTTTACAAGCTTTTTCTAAAGCCTGAAAAAACTCAGTCGTTCCTTGGTCTAAACCTCCAACTCCTTGAATTCCTTCAATAATCACTGCTGTAACATCTCCTTTAGCCAATTCAGCTTCAACTAATTCGATTTGATTAAGAGGTAAAAAAGTAACAACTTGCTGGGCATTTATTGGCGCAACAATTTTCTTATTATCAGTAACCGCAACTGCTGCAGAAGTTCTTCCGTGGAAAGAATTATCAAAAGCCACAACTCTCGATTTTCCGTTGTGGAAAGAAGCTAGTTTTAAAGCATTTTCATTGGCTTCAGCACCAGAACTGCATAAAAACAATTCGTAATCTTCAAGACCAGAAAGTTTTCCTAATTTCTGAGCCAATTCCACCTGTAAAGGGTTCTGAATCGCATTCGAATAAAAACCTAAGTTATCTATCTGATTTTTTAATTTTGCTACATAATCTGGCTGTGTGTGTCCGATAGAAATTACACCATGTCCGCTGTATAAATCTAAATATTCTACTCCTTTGTCGTCAATAATTGTACAATCTACTGCTTTTACTGGAGTTATGTCGTATAATGGGTAAACGTTGAATAAGTTCATTTTTGTTTTGTTTATTTTGTTTCAGGTTTCATGTTTCAAGTTGTCTACAGAACGTGCAACTTGAAACATGAAACTTGAAACTATTATTAAAATCCGCTTGGTTTCAAATGTAAACCTGTGGTTTCTTCTAATCCGAACATTAAATTCATGTTTTGAATTGCTTGTCCTGAAGCACCTTTGGTTAAGTTATCGATAATTGATGTTATGAGAACCCGGTTTCCTTTTTTCAATAAACTGATGATACATTTATTCGTTTGCACCACTTGTTTCATGTTGATGTTTGTTGTGGTAACGGTTACGAAAGGCTCATTTTTATAGAATTCTTCGTATTTAGCCACCAATTGTTCCAAACTATCGTCGCATAATGTATATAAAGTTGCAAAAATTCCTCTTGGAAAATCTCCTCTGTTCGGAATAAAAAGCAATTCGCTGTCAAAATCATCTTGCAACTGAACCAAACTTTCTGAAATCTCACCTAAATGCTGGTGTTCAAAAGCTTTATAATGTGACATATTATTGTTTCTCCAACTGAAATGAGAAGTTTCTGAAAGACTTACTCCTGCTCCAGTACTTCCGGTTGTGGCATTAATATGAACATCATTATTCAATAAATTATGTTCTGCTAAAGGTAATAAAGCCAATTGAATAGCAGTTGCGAAACAACCTGGATTTGCGATATAATTTGCTTTTTTGATTTCGGCTTTATTGATTTCAGGCAATCCGTAAACAAAATCTTTTCCTTCAAAATGAGCGTCTTTATTTAATCTGAAATCATTTCCTAAATCGATGATTTTGGTATGGCTTGCAAACTGATTTTCTTTCAAAAATGAAATCGATTTTCCGTGACCTAAACACAAGAAAACAACGTTCACATTTGGATTGATTTCATTCGTGAAATTCATTTCGATATCGCCCATCAAATCTTGGTGCGCCACAGAAAGCGGCTTTCCAGCGTTTGTTGTGCTGTAAACAAAATCGATGTTTACTTTGGGGTGATACATTAAAATTCTGATGAGTTCTCCGGCCGTGTAGCCCGAACCACCAATAATTCCGACATTAATCATGATCTAATTTGTTTACAGATGAGAAAATATTTTGTGCATTTCCTAAAATCTTA
>Ga0308157_10001484_pt1 | contig 47757 bp, 39 predicted proteins | sample PhyBR1_FD_201035 | JGI IMG/M metagenome (GOLD analysis project Ga0308157, IMG submission 201035) | Phyllosphere microbial communities from UC Gill Tract Community Farm, Albany, California, United States - DLSLB.R1 | ecosystem: Host-associated > Plants > Phyllosphere > Unclassified | place: USA... | reverse complement strand
TTGTTTAGCTTCCTGTTCATCATTCCAATAGACCTTAAGTTCATCCTGTAGTTTTCCCAAAGGATTACGCTCTTCTTTTTGAATATATCTTTGTGTTGCTGACCAGCTCAATAAATGGCCTAAAAAGTCTTGCAGTTTATATTTCTTTCGTATGTAAAACTCAGGGGGTTCAATTTCCCGAAAGGGAAAAGGAATAGTAGTATATCCTTGTTGGAGTAATTTTATTTCCGAAGGCCAGTAAGGGCCGACTATTTTATCATGGAAATGCTGTGTAAGCTGATCAATTTCTTTGTTTACCTGAGGAACTGCATAAGCCCATACAGCAATAATTCCGTCTTTTTTAAGAACTCGTTTAGCCGATAAATAAAACTTCTCAATATCGAACCAATGAATAGCTTGAGCTACGGTTATGATGTCTACAGACTGATCCTCAAGAGATGGGTTTTCAGCTTTTTCAACATGATACATAACTTTTTCATGATCGAAGGCATTTTTAATTTGGGCGTCACTTGGATCAGAAGCATACACCTCATTATAAAAATCGGCCAAATGGATAGCAGACTGTCCATTGCCGGTTCCACAGTCCCAAGCTAAATTATGTTCAGGTGTTAAGTTGCTTAGGTAATCATACAGTTCATGAGGGTATGATGGTCTAAACTGAGCATAAATAGATGCTTGTTTAGAAAAATTGTCGCTGAATGTTGCCATAGTACCTTAATTTTACATCTATATGTGCTATTAAATTTACAAAAATAGATGAGCAAAGAGGTATGTCTTTCATAAAATTTATCAATGAAAATCTACAAATTTCCTATGAAGTCGTATTTTTCTAGTTTCATTCGTATAACATTCCACTTTTCTCCCTTATAGATAGTATTTTGCTTTTTAAAGGGAATAGCTGAAAAGCCGATTTTACGATAGCAATGTATAGCTGCTTCGTTCCATTCGTAGACATTTAAGTGTAATTGTTTCAGGTTTAATTCGTTAAATCCTTTTTTGCATAGTTCAATAAGAAGCTGCTCGCCCATACCTTTTCCTCGTAGGTTTTGCTCACCTATTATAACTCTTCCTATTAAGCCTTTGTCTTCTTCGTAATGATAAATTTCTGCATGGCCTATAATTACATCTTTTTCTATCCACCTTGCTTTAAAAGAGTACCTATTAGTGTCTTTTATGTGGTCTATAAGTTGTTTTTCATCTAGAGGAAAACGGAAGCAAGTTCCTGCAAATTGGATGAGAAGTTTGGGGTTACCTATCCAGGAAATTAATCTTGTAAAATCATCTTTTTTAAATTCTAATAGTTCTATCATGATTAGCTATTATTTTAAATCAAATTCGCACCAAATGGAAGGTGTTCCATCGTAGTCAAATGTCTCTTTAAATTTAAAGCCTAGTTTTTCAAGAACTCTTATGGAACCATTATTTCGAGGATCGACTGTAGCTGTTAGTTTATTAGTTTCAAGATTTGATTTTGCATATTCAATTATTGCATTGCATGCTTCAGTAGCATATCCTTTGCCCCAATGTTTTTGTTTAAATCTATAACCTAAATCATATATATTTAAGTAGCCATTTAAAGGTTCTGTAATATATTTGATACCGCACCATCCAAGCATTTCATTAGAAACTTTATCGGCGATTGCCCATCTTCCGATGCCATATTGAATATATTGCTTTTGTATATATTCAATTGCGTCATCAATTTCTAAAATATCTACTACAGGTTTATTGAAAATATATCTATGTACAGAAGGATTGGAATCCATTTCAAACATACCTTCTCTGTCTGATTGATTAATTTCTCTTATTACAAGTCTTGTTGTTTCGATCAATATTTTCATTGAGGAAGTGTTTTAAATGGCTCTTTGTATTCTTTTTTTAGAAGGTGTAAAATGTAATTTTCTGCTTTTGAACATCTTACGAAGATACCCCTGGAATTTAATGAATAATAACGGTATTTGTGTTTTCTTCTGTTAATGCTTAAATAATTAAAAAGTTAACATATTAAAAGCATAAAATGAAAACTTTAATTGAAGTCGTCTAAAATGAGATGATTTTATATAGTGTTTTCATATTTATTAATAATAAATGAATGCACTTGTATTAATTTTTTAATTAATTTATAGTTTTATTATTAATTTTTTAATATTTAATATTTTTGTTTTATTGGCGTTATTTAAGCTATTGGTATTGCTATTTTGTTGAAAATAAGTTTGTTTATTTACATATTTGTATGTATTTATTTATTATTTATAACATATTGTTCTTTTTGATTAATTAAAAATATAATAAAAAATATGTTTTAATATTAAATTTTGTTAGAATATATGTATTTTTGTAATGGTAATTCCTTCTGGTAAAAGCATTTATTTATTGCTTATTTATTATTGGTTAAATCAATATATAATTGGTTTGCTCCTTTATGGACTAATTATGAGATAAGCAAATGTTTAAAAACATGTTTGGGGAGAAAGATTAGTGCTTTTAAATATCTTAAATATTGAAATATGGAAATACCAAACAACAGCTTAGAAGGGCAGACACTTGACAGAAAGTTACAAGATGTTGCAGCGAATTGTTTTACGACTTCAAATAATTTGGAGAGTTTAAGTTTAGAACAACAGATGCAAATTATTAACCTATTTGATCGAATAAAATATAAAGATATTATCGATCAAGGGTTCTGGAGTTTAGGAGGTGGACTTAATCATTATAAACTTAGTTTGAATGAGATCAAATTAAATTTATTAGAAATTTTATCATCACGATCAGATGAAAAGGAAAGATTAATTCTTAAAGAGATTTTCTTATTCTTAAACATCTTAGATGATCCAAGCTTTTATCAGCTTTTTGCATTAAGACAATTGCTCAATTGTCCAGAAGAGATTTTCGAAGAGAAGATCAAAGAAATTCAAAGTTCTTACTTTAGTTAGTTTTTATTTGAGTTCAGGTAACAAAAAATAGTCAGCGATTAATTTGCTGCCTGTTTTTTGTTATTTTTTTTTAATTTTAAAATTGGCGCTACATTAATTAAAAACTAATTAGTAAAATGCCTGAGTGAACCAAATAAACTTATATGCAACTAACACAATTAACTCCTGAACATCAGGTTTTCAGAGAAAGTTTGCGATCCTTTATTCAAAAGGAAGTCATACCTTATGTAGATTTATGGGAAAAAAATGGTGAAATAGACAAATCCATCTGGCGTAAAATGGGTGATATGGGCTATTTAGGACTTATTTACCCAGAAGAGTATGGCGGGTTGAATTTGGATTTCTATTACTCGCTAATTTTCTGCGAGGAGCTTTCCTACTGCTTCTCAGGAGGTTTTACTATTTCCGCTCTGGTTATTCAGTATATGTCTGCACCTTACCTAATGAAATATGCTTCTGAAGAATTAAAAGAAAAGTATTTAACAAAAGTAATAGCTGGGGAACTGGTAAGCGCAGTAGCCATAACAGAACCCGGAGCAGGCTCAGATGTACAGAATATTAAAACAACTGCAATTGACGCGGGGGATCATTATATTGTTAATGGTTCTAAAACTTTTATAACCAATGGTTATTATGGTGATTTTTTTATTACTGCAGTAAAAACTGATACGAAAGCCGGATCTAAAGGAATAAGTCTATTGTTAATCGATAGAAATGCTGAAGGTGTGACAGCAACCAAAATTAAAAAAATGGGCTGGCTGGCTTCTGATACAGCCGAATTAGGCTTTGATAATGTCCGAGTACCGAAGGATCATCTTATAGGTGAAAAGGGCAAAGGTTTTAAATATCTGATGGGTGGCTTACAATTGGAAAGGTTGACTGCTGCAATTCATAGTCTAGCAACCGTTGAATCTGCGGTTGAATATACTTTAGCTTACATCAAGGAGAGATCAGCCTTCAATAAACAATTAAAAGATTTTCAAGTTATACGTCATAGGATAGCACAAATGATGGCTGATATTTCCGTACAAAAAGCCTTTGTTTACTATTGCTGTGAATTACAAAATAAAAATATCTATGCCGTAGAAGAATGCTCAATAGCAAAATTACAAACTAGTGAACTTGCCATTAAAGTAGTGTCTGAATGTTTACAAATGTTTGGTGGATATGGATTTACCGAAGATTATAAAATATCAAGATTGTATAGAGATGTAAGAGTAGGAACTATAATAGGGGGTACTTCAGAAATTATGCTCGAAATCCTAGCTAAGATTTATATAGACGAAGTAAATTATAAAAATAAGTAAATCAAGATTTAAATTAATTGATAATGACTAAGTTAAAAGATAAAATTAGAGAGCAGATAAGCGTTAATAAAAATGACGCAGGGGTCTATCAATTAAGATGGATAAATGTTGAATCCAATTCTCATGATGTATCACTGGATGAATTTAAAGCCTGTCTTGAGTTGTTAATTTCGGTAATTCAACGGAAAGATTGTACAGGTTTACAATTAATTCTTGAAGGCGGATTCGAAAATATTGATTACAAAGAATTAATTGAGAAATCAAAGCAATCAAGTTTTTTAAGAAAACTTGATAAGATAGCTGAGCTTATTCTTAAATTCTATGAATTAAATAAACCAACATCTGTATTATTTGATCAGCCATGTACTGGATTAGCAGCTACATTTTTATTGCTTTTTGATCGTAGAATAAGTATCTCCAATCATGCAAAAATCGGTTTTCCTGAAGGCAAATTTGGAATGCTTCCAGGAAATGGTAGTCTGTTAAAATTAATAAGCATACTGACTCCTGAACAATGTTTCGAAGTATTATCATCCGGAAGACTATATTCCGCTGAAGAAGCGGAAGGGTTTGGTCTGATTGATCAAAGATTAAATTCTTGGGAGCAAGTGCAACCCTGGCTTCTGGAAAACTCTTCTGTTAACCAAATTAAAAGAGTTCCTTTTAAAATTGACTTTTCATCAATTGATGCTGGTGTTGAAACCCTTAAAAAGAAGTCTTTAAAACCTTCCCTTCTGAATGAAGTATTACTCAGCCTATTAACAGATATTGGAGAGATTGAAATAGCTGAGTTATTAAATAGAGAACAAATAGCATATTATGGAGTTCTTACAGCAAAGGAAACAATCGCAAGATTAAGAACTTTTTATTATGGCATGCAAGATGCCCAGCGTATAACTAATGAAGAAAGTGTAGATCTAGATATCTCTAAGGTTGCTGTAATAGGTGCGGGAATGATGGGAGGAGGTATTGCGTATGAGGTGGCAAAAGCAGGAATCGATGTTGTATTGAAAGATGTGGATATTCAAAAGGCTGAAAAAGGAAGGGCTTATTCAGAAAAAGTTTGCGATAAATTGATTCAATTGCAAAAGATGAAACCTGAAGATAAATCCAGAATATTAGAACGTATTCTTGCTACTGATCAGTTAGCCGATTTAGATGGCTCAGAAATTATAATTGAAGCGGTTTTTGAAGATAAAAGGTTAAAAGCAGAAGTGATAAAAGAAAGCAAGACCTATCTGGCAATGAGTGGTGTTTTCGCTTCGAATACAACTTCCTTACCAATACAGAAGTTAGCTAAGAATTTTGATGACCCAACCCGATTTATTGGACTCCATTTTTTCTCCCCTGTGGATCGAATGGCATTAGTAGAAGTTATCAGAGGAAAAGAAACCTCTGATAAAACTCTAAATAAAGCATTACAATTTGTTGGGAAGTTAAATAAGATACCAATTGTAGTGAATGACGGTTATGCATTTTTCACTTCAAGGATATTCTTCTATTATCTATTAGAAGGAATAACGATGCTATTGGAGGGGATTTCCATGGATCGAATTGAGGAAGGTGTCAAGATTGCTGGCTTTGCTGTAGGACCATTGGCTGTTTTGGATGAAATTTCATTACCATTAATGATCCACGTGTATGATCAATTGCCTGAAATGACTTATAGTCAAAAGAGAGTTTATAATTACCTAAATAACTTGGTGAAAAAAGGAAGAACAGGAAGGAAGTCTGCACGAGGCTTTTATGATTATCCTGATGGGAAACCTAAAAAATATTGGCAGGATAAGGAATTGAAAATGATTGATGCCCAAATTTCTGATAAAGAAATTCAAGACAGATTACTTTGTGTAATGGCACTCGATAGTTATAGATGTTTGGAAGAAGGAATTCTTAATGATCCTATCGATGGTGATATCGGTTCTGTATTAGGGATTGGATATCCAGCTCAAACGGGAGGAACTTTAAGCTATATTGATAGTATAGGAATTAGTGAGTTTTTGACTTCATGTGAATCATTTGGAAAGTATGGTGACGAATGGGAAATACCTGCTTCCTTAATTAAATTACGCGATAAGAATTTTGAATTTTATAAGGATTTCAAGTCGAATTGGCCAATGCGATCAAAATAATGGTATAAACAAAGAGGGCTAAATAATCATTTAGCCCTCTTTGTTTATACCATTAAATCCACTAATTCATGAACTGGTATTTTAATTAGTTTCTCATAATCCAGTGTATGATCTAAAATGGATTGCTGTTGTTTTTCTGAAAATACACGAGCCAGATTAACTTTATATTTTTCAATCAACTTAGGTATTCCTTCTTCTCTGCGTCTGCGGTGTCCAATTGGATATTCGACCACAATCTCTGATAACGTTGTGCCATCATTTAATTCAACTGTTAAAGCATTCGCAATTGATCGTTTCTCAGGATCGTGGTAATCTTTTGTAAATTGTGGATCCTCAAAACAAGTGATTTTTGATCTTAATTCATCAATCCTAGCGTCAGAAGCAATATTATCTTCATAGTCCGCGGCAGTTAATCTTCCGAAGATCAATGGAACAGCAACCATGTATTGGATTGCATGATCACGATCTGCCGGATTATGTAACGGTCCTTGTTTATCAATAATCCGAATTGCAGCTTCATGTGTTCGGATTTTTATACTCTTAATATCATCAGAAGTTTTACCGGAATCCTTTAGTAGTTTGTTTATCGTCATTGCTGCTTCGGCAGCTGTTTGCGCATGAAACTCAGCGGGAAAAGAAATTTTAAATAATACATTTTCCATCACATATGTACCATATGGTCTTTGGAACTTGAATGGATTTCCCTTAAAGGAAACATCATAAAAACCCCAATTAGGAGCGGATAATACAGATGGATAACCCATTTCACCTTTTTGGGCAATTAATGCCAGACGTACTGCTCTTGATGTTGCATCACCAGCAGCCCATGACTTACGGCTACCGGTATTAGGTGCATGACGATAGGTTCTTAAAGATTGACCATCAACGAATGCTAAAGATAACGCATTAATTAACTCTTCCTTATTAAGCCCTAATAATTTGCTTACTACTGCTGTTGAAGCAACTTTAACCAAAATAACATGATCAAGACCAACCTTATTGAATGAATTTTCCAAAGCTAAAATGCCTTGTACTTCATGCGCCATAATCATTGCTTCCAGAACTTCAACCATTAATAATGGAGGTTTTCCTTCCGCAATGCGATTTCTGGAAATCCAATCAGCGACAGCTAAGATACCCCCTAAATTATCAGAAGGGTGTCCCCATTCGGCAGCCAACCAGGTATCATTAAAATCTAACCATCGTACCATTGCACCAATATTGAAAGCTGCCTGAATAGGATCTAGCTGATAAGGTGTTCCTGGTACTTTAGCTCCGTTTGGAACAACAGTTCCCGGAACAATTGGTCCCAGGAGTTTGGTACAAGCGGGATAGGTTAGAGCTTCAAAACCACAACCCAAAGTGTCTAAAAAACAATAATGAGCTGTCTTTAATGCAAGGTCGCTTTCAATTTTATATTCTTGAATATAATCTGCAATATCTACCAGTACTTGATCCGGATTGGGTCTGTTATTCGAAATATGTGATGACATTATTTATTTGTAATATGATTTTAATTTATGTTAATTTTTATCTTTTTGAAATGGGTACAAAGGCTCTATTTTCAGGACCTGTATAATTTGCACTCGGACGAATGATTTTGCCATCCTGTCTTTGTTCAATAATATGCGCGCCCCAACCTGAGATTCTAGACATAACAAATAGGGGAGTAAACATATCTGTAGGAATTCCCATTAAATGGTAAGCTACTGCTGAAAACCAATCTAAATTCGGAAACATTCTTTTTTCATCCCACATCACGGATTCTATTCTTTCAGCAATATCATATAACCTCATATCTCCTGCTTCTTCTGAAAGCTGCTTGGCAATTTTCTTTATAACCTGATTTCTAGGATCTGCAATTGTATAAACAGGATGTCCGAAGCCAATGATAACTTCTTTGTTCGCCAGTCTTTTCTTGATATCTGCTTCTGCCTCGTTTGCATCTGCATATCGTTCTTGAATCTCATAAGCAACTTCATTAGCACCACCATGTTTAGGACCTCTTAATGCTCCAATTGCTCCTGCAATACTTGAGTATACATCTGAACCTGTACCTGCAATTACTCTTGAAGTGAAAGTAGAAGCATTGAATTCATGCTCTGCATATAGATTTAAAGAAACCTGCATTGCATGAGTCCAAGAATCATTAGGTTTTTTTCCATGTAATAAATGAAGAAAATGAGCTCCCAAAGTCGGGTCATCTGTTTCTACTTCAATCTCTTTATGATGATGACTGAAATGGTACCAATAGAGTAAAGCCGAGCCCATGCTTGCCATTAATCTATCTATTATTTCTCTAGTCTTTTCAATTTCATGATTTAATGGTTCAGGCTCTAGAGTTCCAAAGACGGAAACAGAGGTTCTTAATACATCCATAGGATGGGCAGTAGCAGGGATAAGTTGTAATACCTGCTTTAAGGCCATAGGCAAACCTCGTTCACTAATTAATTTATTTTGATACTTTTGAAGTTCACTTTCCGTGGGTAGTTTTTCATGGATAAGTAAATAAGCTACTTCCTCAAAACTCGCTTTTTCCGAAAGGTCCAATATGTCATAACCTCTATAATGAAGGTCATTCCCACTTTTTCCAACTGTACATAAACTTGTATTTCCCGCCGGAACACCCGAAAGTGCTACGCTTTTTTTTGGCTTAAAACCTGGTTCATTAGCTTCTTTCATATCATTTGTTTTTGAATAATTGATCGAGTTCATTTTCGTAACGATAGTAATCTATACTTTGATAAAGTTCTTCCCTTGTTTGCATCGTGTCGATTACTTCAGCTTGCGTTCCATCTTTTCGGATGTGATTATAGACATTTAGAGCAGCCTTGTTCGCTGCCCGGAAAGCTGATAGGGGATATAATACGATAGAAACTCTGGCATTTCTTAATTGGTCGACAGTATAGAGATCGGTTTGCCCAAATTCGGTAATGTTCGCTAGTATCGGCAAACCTGTAACTTCCGCAAATCGGGTATAATCATCTATATTCGTTACGGCTTCAGCAAAGATAAAATCGGCACCGGCGATTTGATAAGCAACGGCTCTTTCTAAAGCTTTATCAAGACCCTCAGAAGCAATTGCATCTGTTCTAGCACCTATCATAAAATCCGAATTATTACGAGCATTTACTGCTGCTTTAATACGGTCTACCATCTCATCAGTAGGAACAAGCTCTTTACCAGGTCTGTGTCCGCAACGTTTGGCACCAACTTGATCTTCCATATGAATACCTGCGGCACCTGCCTTTTCCAACGATTGAATTGTTCTAGCGATATTGAATGCTGAGGGTCCAAAACCTGTGTCAATATCCACTAATAAGGGCAAAGAACAAACATTTGTAATTCTTTCAACATCAACCAGTACATCTTGCAAATTAGTGATTCCAAGGTCTGGGATTCCCAATGATCCGGCCGCTACTCCGCCTCCGGAAAGGTATATTGCTTTAAAACCTGATTGCTCGGCTAATAAAGCATGGTTCGCATTGATTGCTCCAACAATTTGTAATGGAGTCTCGTCCTGGATTGCTTCTCTTAATTTTCTTCCTGCAGAATCATTCATAACGTTTTAATGGAATTAAAGTTTATAATTATCCCTCTTTTACAAGATATGAAAATTTAAGGTTTTTCTAAATTTTTAATAATTGTGCTTTTCGTTACCCGAATCCAAGTACAACAAATACCTTTATTACTGGTAGTTTATAACGTTTTCTTTGTTCGTAAATTCGATTTATAGAAAAAAATAAATATTATGAACAAATTATGGAAGATTACTTTTGCATCTCTTTTGGTATTAGTAACAATTATTTCATGTGATAAGGATGGTAATGAAATTGAAGATGAAAAAATCCAAACCGAACGAATTGAAGATATTATTCCAAAACAATATCTGGACACACTGGAGAAATTAAATTTTGCGATTCATAAAGGAGTTAAACCACCAATCCTCAACGGTAAATTTGCTTTTAGGCCAAGCGTGTTGGATACTAGTAATATTGCTACTGATATTCCAGGGTATCACTTTCTAGATGGTGTTGTATCGCTATTTGGTCAAAACAACAATGATTTTAGTATAAATTTATTGGGAGAGAATTTTATATCATACGCAGACACAAGTATCTCAACTGCTGTTTCCGGAACAGGGAATGCTTTTACTGTTTATGGAAAAGTGAAATCTAACTTTGGAAATTATTATGCAACCCTGGCACTTTTAATTTCTGGTGAATTAGATGATGTGGGCAATATTAAAAATGCTCAAGCGGGAATAATTATGGTTGATGATTCTCAAGGAGGGGGAGCTTTTATTAAGAATGGACAGGCTAGAATAGCTTATGATTCAGACTACCTAAGTGAAAGAGTAGGAGAAGCAGAAAAAGAAGCAAAATCAATAAATAAAACCGGAAAAGCTTTAAGTTATCGGATCCTTGAAAGGTAGAAAAAAGAAAGTTAGATAGAAATAATTGCTAAGTATAGTTGATTGTTTAAGCGGGAATTTATTCCCGCTTTATTTATTATAGGAATGGTATATGTCGACTTGTAAATTTAAAAGATTCATCTTATGTACATAATACTCTGTTGATTTAAGATAGGCATACTGATGAATGGCAGTCATTAAATGATTTAAATTTTTGTCATCATAACTAGAGCCGGAAAAATAAACAAGTTCATTATGAATATAATGATTAATCATTTCAAGCGAATCATTTGGTAATCCATCCGTTATTCCTTCAACTTTTAGCAGCTCAGTAAGCTCCTCCTTTAATCTCTTTTCCAAATGTTTTATTTCCCCAAAACTGATGAGAATATCCGCGTATTCAAGATTATAATATATAAAACTAGTTTTTTGAGTTAGCTCATCATAAAACTGCATTTTTTCCTCAAATTCAGTATCCAGCTCTATTATTTTATTATAGGCATCTCTTAATTCAAATTCTTTGTTGGAAGTTTTTGACATTTGATAAAAAGATTCAAATATCTGATTGTTTATAGCTGAAATTAATCTTTTTTTGACATCAATTTCTTTACTCAATATATTCAAAACACCATCAACTTCCTTTGATTTGTACTTTTGACCGTCGTAATCAAAAGACTTTAATTTTATTTCTTTGTTTTGTATTGATTTTAATGTTCGCTCATCATTAATCAAAGCATTTAACTCCAAAACTAATTCTGTATTATCATCTTTAAAAAGCTCTTCTATTGGCTGGACTTTAGCATTGAAATCAATTACTGAAAAATCGTCTACTGTGGGATTGCTGTAATTATAATATTCATTGTAAAGAACATTAAATTCATACTTAGCAATATCTTTTTCATAAAGTTCCTGAAATCTTTCCGCTGTAATTTCATCGATTTGTCCTTCATGATTAAATTGTGAAAAAAGGAAATCGTGAACTCTTTGGAACAAGTCTCCTTTGTTTTTCAGAATATCAATAGCTGCTGCATTATCAATATTTTCTTTTTCAATATTTAACCTGTTGATTGCTTTTACCCTGTCAGCTGTGGATGGGTGAGAAGCCCATTGGTCCTCAATGACAAGTTTTGATTTATTATATTTTGCATCAGACTCCAAACCAATTAAAGGATAACCATTCTGTATATCATATTTATTTTTGCTAGCCAAAAATAGACTTAATGTATGCTGATCCTGATAGATGTTTTGTGGTTTAAGATTTTCCTTTATTTTTCCTTCATAAAAATTAAAAGCTGTTTCAAAAGCATAATTAGCAAAGCTCAATCTTAATAAACCATCGGACATCGCTTTTGACCCTGCAACATGTACCGCGATTTCATCAGCATGAAACTCCATTTCCCGAGACAGGGCAAGATAATTTATATTGATATACTCATAAAGAACACGTAAAATTTTCTGTATACCGTTTATTGAGATCGAAGATAAACCTAAAGTGATAGCTGCATATCCACTTAAATTCATCAAACTATTTTGCATCTTTTTTAAAGACTCATTGTTATAAAGCATGTTGAATATAACGTTGTTGACATTATATACATAGCTCCCAACTTTCATGCTTCGTTGCGAAAAATGCCCGAACTCATGGGCCAGAATGCCTTTTAATTCTTGTCTTGTTAAAGAATTGATCAGACCTATACCAATTTGGAGGTTTTTCTTCACAGGTAGAAACATACTCCAAAAACTAGAATTGTAAAATACAGAAGCATTAACATTATGAGACAGATATACTTTTTTAGGAAAATCGGTTTCTATCTCATTTACCAGCTCATGAATCAACGAAAATAATTCCGGTTGATCTTGTTCTGTTACTTCAATAAGGTCATTGGTATCAATTTTATTGGACGCAAAAATAAATTTTATTAAAAAATAAAGAATGGTAAATCCCGAAGCTATTAGACCTAAGCCCAAACCTATTGTCAATATATTCGGATAATTTAGGATTGCCCAAATCCCGATATATGAGAATAATATGGTAACTCCAATAGTTAAACCTAGTAAAATAAAATAAACTAAAATGAATAATAAGATAGAAAATAAGGTCTTTCTTATCTGAGTTTTAAAACTCTTCGAAATTTGAATATTCATACATTAAGCCCTGGTAAGACTAAATATAAAAAAAATTAATCCTCTTCTAAAATCTCTGCTACTCTTCCGATCTGACCATCCGTTAATCGCACTTTTATCCCACGACTATGGTAAGGAGCAGACGTTAAAATATCCTTGACTATACCTTCTGTAAGGTTGCCTGATCTTTGGTCTTTCTTTAGTATAATGTTTACTACAATACCCGGTTTAATATTTACTCTTGAATTTGGATCGCTCATGATTTCGCTTTACTTGTTTTGAAAGTGCAAAGGTATTCATTTGTTATATTTTCTGGTCTAGGAATCCTTCGAAATAAATTAATAACTAATCTTTCAGTGTGTCCATGTCAATCACAAATCTGTATTTAACATCGCCTTTTAGCAATCTTTCGTATGCAATATTAATATCTTGAATATTAATCAATTCGATATCAGCAACGATGTTATGCTCTCCACAGAAGTCTAGCATTTCTTGCGTTTCTTTTATGCTCCCGATAGTGGAGCCGGCAAAATTCTTACGTGCAGGGATCAAACTAAATGCTGCAATAGGAAGGGGGTGCTCTGGTGCACCTACTAAAGCCAGCGTACCATCAACCTTTAATAATTTCAAATAAGCATTTACATCATGTTGCGCGGATACACAATCAAGGATAAAATGTAAACTATTAGCATTTGATTCCATCTGTTTGATATCTGTAGAGAGAATAACTTCATCAGCACCTAAACGCTTAGCATCTTCCACCTTAGAGGGAGAAGTACTTATTACGACAACATGAGCTCCCATCGCTTTGGCTAACTTAACGCCCATGTGACCTAATCCACCGATACCTACAATTCCTACTTTAGTGCCAGGACCTACATTCCAATGTTTTAATGGTGACCAGGTTGTTACTCCAGCACATAATAGGGGTGCGGTAGCCGCTAAATCCAAATTATTAGGAACACGTAATACAAAATCTTCATCGACAACAATCTGCTCAGAATACCCGCCGAATGTCTGTTTGTTTAGATGTTTATCAGGAGCATTATAGGTTTGTATATTTCCATTTTCACAATATTGCTCACTCCCTTTTTTACATTGTTCACATTCACGACAACTATCTACCATACACCCTACAGCGGCTAAATCTCCCACTTTAAATTTAGAGACTTCAGATCCCACTTTTGCCACTCGACCAACGATTTCATGACCGGGCACATTAGGATAGATTGTGCCGTGCCACTCGTTCCTTGCAGTATGTAAATCCGAGTGACAAACTCCACAAAATAAAATCTCAATTTCAACATCTTTCGATGTAATCTCCCGACGGTCGATTGTCATTTTTTTTAATTGAGCTTTAGCCGATTCTGTTCCAAATGCTTTAACTGTATGTGTGTTCATATTTTGAATTTTATAAGTGAATTTCTTTTTCAGAACAAGATAACTATAGTATTTAGGAATATCAATAAATCCTTAACAGCTTTGATTTCAAATAAATATCATTATCTTAGGTTAGCTTAAACGTTCAGTTCGTTCCACGCTAACATTATAAATCTAACACCGAGGATATGTCAGGCACTAACTTTAGACCATTTTTGGTCATTCTATTAATTTTATTGATTTCTACTACAGTTTCTGCTCAAAAAGCAAAGTATAACTTCGCTGATGAGATAAGTAACCTGATAAGAGCCGATCTTTTACCTGTGTATCGAACAGGGGAACTCATAGAACAGATTTCCAGTTATGACACCACCGGCAATAACGATGATGGCTTTGGAGGAACCTATTCCTTTGTTCGGAAAGAAGGCGATCATCTTGTTATTGCAGACCTTAAAGGACCTGGTGTAGTGAATCGTATTTGGACTCCAACACCGACAGATGATACGTTGGCTTTTTATTTTGATGATGAAAAGACCCCTCGATTAAGAATTAAATTTTCGGATCTTTTCTCTGGGAATGTTTTTCCTTTCGTCAAAGGAATTTCGGGCAATGAAATCGGAGGTTATTATACCTATATGCCAATTCCTTATAATAAATCACTGAAAATTGTATTTGAAGGTGAGAAAATCTTATTTCATCAGATTCAATATAGAAACTTGCCAAATAGCCGTGTAGATTCCTGGACTGGAAAGTTTAGTGATATAGAGACAGATCGAATCAAGAGTGTAGGAAAGATTTATGAAGATAAAATATCCGGAATTAAATTGGTTTCATTGGGAAAATCGTCTGATGTTACTATTGAAGAAAAGAACTTTATCATTCAGCCCGGAGAAGAATTAGAACTGTTTAAAGCGAATAATGGAGGAAGAATTGTCGGAATAGAATTAGATGGCGGAACTTCATTTGAAGGATTAAAAAAAGATGTTATTCTATCTGCTAAATGGGATGGCGAACAAGTTGAAGCCATTTATGCTCCGGTTGCTGATTTCTTTGGATATGCCTTCGGCAAGCAGGCTATGCGTAGTTTATTTATTGGGAGTTCGTCCACTATGAATTACAGTTATATTCCAATGCCATTTGATCAATCGGCCGATCTAAAATTGGTTTATAAGAAACGTGCTAATGAGCTGCAATCCGCCATTTCGATCAAAGCGAAAGTGTATTATAATAATCAGGCAAGAGATCAAAAAAATGAAGGGAAATTTTATGCTGTATGGCGTAGGGAGAAACCTGAAAAAGGAAAATATTATGAATTTCTGAAAACTCAAGGAAAAGGACATTATGTAGGTACTATTCATTTAGCGCAGGCACTTCGTCCGGGGATGACCCTTTTCTTTGAAGGTGATGATGTTACACATGTGGATGGCAAACAAAGATTACATGGTACAGGTTCCGAAGATTATTATAATGGCGGTTGGTATGCCTTATTAGATCGATGGGATAGGGGGATCAGTCTGCCCATTCATGGTTCTTTGGATTACAGCTTACCTATGGGTAGGACAGGAGGGTATCGCCTATTTATGACAGATAAGATGTCCTTTGAAAAAGACATTAATCATGTTATTGAACATGGACCTGAGGGGAATGAATTTCCCGTGGATTATACTTCAATTGCTATGTTTTATGCTGCTCAACCCCTGCAAAGTAAAATTGAACCTACTGACGAGCTTCGAGAGGTATATCTACCGAAGGAGCATGAATATTTTCCGCAGTTAATGGATATAACTTTAGGAGGAGGGGCAGAAGTCAAACTTGACCGCGGAGTAAGAATGAAAACAGATGGCCATCATACAGTACGTATTATGCTTAATGATGTTCCCGAAGGGAAATATAAATTAGCCATCTCCTATTTTGAAAAAGAAAATGGTGCTGAATTTGCTATTTGGCAACGTCAGAAAATGATTGCCGATTGGAAATCAAGTCAAGCTAATCAGGAAAAATTGAATGAAAAAATTCAAATGGGCAGCATAGTAATTACAAAGCAAACCAATTCAATAACTTTTCATGTACGAAAACTAAATGAAATAGGAAAGGAATTTGAATTAGATCGTATTTTTCTGGAAAGAATAGAGTAGATACAATAACTGAATAGCTTTTAATAAAATATGGTTTTGATTACTCAAATTTATTAGTCAGTTTTTCAAAACCATATTTTTTGAGGATAAATATGAAATTACGTATTTACTTCTTTCTTATACATCTAATACTAGCTTGATAAGTGGATGTAAGATTTGTGAAATCTATATAATCTCCAAAGATAAAAGGCAAATTAAACCTGGCAAAAGTTCCTTCAGCTTTTGTACGCCAGTAGCCTTTTGTATTTCGGTAAGATATAGAGTTCGGATAAAAGTTAGTAATTGATGAATTGGTATTTACTTTATAACCTACAGGTACAAAAACAAGATTTCCATTTGGGTAACCCGGGGCTGACGGTGCAGTGATTGAAGGTGTAATGGATACATACCAACCATAATTTTGCTCAATTATATTATTAGCTCGAAGTGTATTACCTAGAGCTTGGAAATCAGCCTGTGTAGGAAGATCCCAGGTGCCTTCAGGATATATACGTTCACAGATGTTTTTACCGCCAATGTCGTAAATGTCATTTTGAAAATAATCAGTATAAGGTACTCCTGCAGTTGTTTGATAATATGGATTATCATATCGGAACATATATTGCCATTTGCCATCAGGAGTCGCAGGCACATCGATATGTCTGAATACATTTCCACGAGCCCAAGAGGTTGATCCGATTACAATAGGTGATTCTACCAACTTGATAGAGATAAAATAGCTCTTTCCAGGAAGTGGTACAAAAGCCGGAAAAGAGAAAGTTGTATTATAAAAAGATCTTGTTCTTTGACCGGGAGCACCATTAGCATCCTCAAGCCTCTCACTCACTATCCGAAGTGTATCAAGAGAGATGTTAAAAGTTCTGGCAGTTTTTCCATCCGTAGGGCTATAAAAAGTATACCTTCTTTTCCAATCTGGTTTCGGAACGGTATCTACGCCAACAGGGACTGAATATCCGGAACTATGATGATTATAAACATTATTTGCACCTATTGAGGTTGAGATATTATTATAGCTACTATCCGTTAATTTGAAATTTGCCTTAATCAAACCGCTATTATCTTTAAATCTAGGGCTTGCATAATTTATTGCCCCAAACATCCCTCTGGAATTTACCTCTACTATAATTCTTGCAGTCTTTCTAGTCAGAACGATGTTATTAATACTGTATGTTCCTCCAATTTCATTACCTGTTGTAATAATACCGGTCGAATACGCAAAATCTTGTCGAGCTGCATTACTGTTGGCAGACGGGTTAACCGGTACATTGTTTCCGGAAGCTGTAAATTCAGGAATAGGACTATTATTATTGTATGTATAAGCATACCAACGATACTTTGTGTTTCTCAGCCCCCCAATGGATACCGAGTTTGAGCCAACTGTACCTTCTCCTTCTCCAATATAAGCCAATGGATCTCCATTTGCATTGGCAGTGTAAAGTACTATTCTATATCTTCTTCCCGCTGGCAATTGTCCTATGACTCTTGCATTCTTTTCTCCATCAGAAGATTTTATACTAGAATTATTTTTTAAAGGTTTGATGCCTTCATTTAACTTACCCGGGTATTGTGCGGGTAATTCTTCTGATACGGTCATGATTGCATCAAGGCCATCCAGATTTACAATCTCTGATTGCACTTGTACAAATTTAGCTTGTCTATTTCTACTCAAACTAGTGGAAGCTTTATTCTCCGAGGCTCCTGTAACTTCTTCAACATCCTGAACCCCACTAATCTGGAAACTTATGGCAGCTTCGCCTTGAGCCGGTACTACATCATCTTTTTCTTTATTTTCCTTTTTACAAGACAAAAATACAAGGGAAATGACAGCAAATAATGCTAGCGATCTGTGATTACGAATTTTCAATCTTAACATAATAATAAATTGGCCGGTTTATAGATCAAAATTTTTGTACTTACCATCTGTGTTTTCCCACTCTTCTATTCTAGGTTCATTACCAGGTCCACCGGTATTAATAACCACTGAACTAACAGCTATATCCATTTCCATAGTGATATAGGTAACCTCAGCTGATGGGCTAACATAAAGTCTCTTCTTCGTAATTTTATTCATTTAAGATTAAATTTTAACGAGTAATTAATAAGGTTTGTATTTGTAAAAAATAATAGTTTGTAGTGTGGTAATATTAATTACTGTGGTAATTTAATATTACGCTTGCGTTAAATTTAACTTGCTCGTGTATATATGTTGCAAAAGTATAAATTAATAGTTCGTCTAAAGAGAATAATATCAAAATTTGTAAATATTAGTCTACATAAAGAGGTTTATTTTTACAATATTAAAATATCTTTATTATTATTTTTCAATGGCTTGATAAATTTTTGAATGGCGCAAACAAAGGCGCTGAAATCACAAGGAATTTCTTTAATCTTTAAATTTTCTGTCCGATTATTATAATTTTTTCCGAAAAGAGGGGCTAAAGGATAAAAATTACTGAATTAACCAAATAGCAGATTTTCCTTCCAGAGCTTCAGAAGGTCGCGAATTTCCATTCAAAAGGTCTGTCTCATGACCCTCTAAATGCCAATTTAAATCTTCGTCGTTGACTTTTTTTAATTGAAAGATCGCATCTGGGTCTTTAAAACTAATATCACTTTTAAGTAAATTAATTTTATTGTTCTCGAACAAAGACTCCGCTTCATCTTTATTCATGAGAACAAGCTTTGAAGAAATTCGGTCAAAATCAGCCAATTCTTTATCCATTTGCTTAGGATAATTATCTGCAAGATAGGCAGTATATAAATCGCGATTCTTTGTTCTTAAGGCTTCATTCTTGTAAGCTATCCTTTCCGGATTAAGCTCAAAATTAAAATCTTCTGGATGTTCCCTAAATCCAAATTGTCTGTTTAATTCATCTATTCGCTGTTCAAGTGTCGGCATAATCTTTCAATTTGTTTAGTAATAAACGAATAGCGTGGTGAATTGTTGTCGAATTTATTGTTTTATATCTCCTTTAAAAACAATTCTTAATCTTTCTTCTTCTAAATCAATTTGATAGATCTGATGCCAAATTAATTCCTCATCAAATTCTGCATCTTTGTTCAAAATTGAAAGGTATAACCGCTGTTCTGCAAGAATATCTAATAGTATTTTTTTGCTTACAGCATCCATCCAACTATTATCCTGAATTTTGGATTGATCTTCCCAATGTTTAAGTATTCTTTCCATCCCTGCGTGTCCTTGATATTCTTCTACATATTTCTCTTTAACAAAATTATAGACATGTGATTTTATTCCCAATTTCATCTTCAACCGGGTATTATTTGATAGATTTTCTTCATCTTCCAATCCCTGAAATAACTGCGTCTTTTTGATCAAATAAGGCAGGGTAAGTCCCTGGATCACCAAAGTTAACAGTATAGCTACAAAGGTGATAAAGAGAATAAGGTTTCTTTGTGGAAAAGCCTCCCCATTTGGTAAAGTAAGCGGAATGGCTAAGGCTGCCGCAAGAGATACTACACCACGCATCCCCGTCCATCCTAATAACATTGGAGCATACCATCTCCTTCGGCTGAATTGTTGTTGATGTGCTACATTAGGTCTAAAGATGATAGTAGCGAACATTGCTGCATAAGCAGATATAATACGTGCAAAAATCAAGACTCCCGTAACAATTACGCCATATAAAATTGCCGTTCCCAATGGAGTACCATGGGCTCGAATTCCCGAGATAATCTCCGGTAAATCTAATCCAATTAACAAGAAAACCATTCCATTTAATAGAAAAACAAAACTCTCCCATACGGAAGCTCCTTTAATACGACTACTACTGGCAAGAAAACTTAACCTTTTGGATGACATATATAATCCTCCTGCTACTACTCCTAAAACGCCTGAACAATGAATCTCTTCTGCAATCCAATACATAAAATAAGGTGCTATCAAAGTCAATGCAATATCTGCAGCGGCTTCTGTAGGTAAGTGCTTGTGAATCCAGATAAAAATTTGAGCAACTATTAATCCGGTACCAACGCCGCCTACCAACATCCATAGAAAATCTACCCCTGCTTCTTGCCATATAAATTGTCCGGTGCCAACAGCCACCAAGGCAAAACGGAAAATAATTAAGGAAGACGCATCATTTAATAAACTTTCACCCTCAAGAACGGCCGTGGTAGATTTAGGAATCTTTACGAATTTTGTAATTGCTCCCGTACTTACGGCATCCGGAGGAGATACAATTCCACCCAAAACAAAACCTAAAGCAATACTGAATCCCGGAATAATGTGATTGGAAACTAGAGCAACAAGTAAGGCCGTAAAGAAAACAACTAAAAAAGCAAAACTCCCGATAATACGCCACCACTTCTTCATCTCCTTGAAAGAAACATTCCAGGATGCCTCATACAATAGGGGTGGCAGAAATACCAAAAATATCAAGTCCGGATCAATTTTTAATAATGGTAATCCCGGAATAAAACTAATGGCCAACCCAGCCAAAACCAATAATATTGGATATGCAATCTTTAATTGGTTAGCCCAAATAGTCAGGAATACAATCAATAGTATCAAGACCAGAATAAATGGTAGGATGGTATGCATCTGATATGTATTTAATCGTTAGTGTAAAATATAGTAGTCTAAAGACATTGGAACGTCTTCATTGGTTTTTATTTATTTTAAAAATAAAGATATAAAACATAAAAGTCCATAGTATTCACTATAGACTTTTATGTTTTGAATAAAAATTTTTGTTGTCTAACTTTTTCTAGCCTGATATATCGTTGAAGCCCCAAAGAATTGAGGTAATATTTTTACATCTGTAAATCCTGCCTGTTCCAATCTTTTTTTCAATGCTTCACCATAGGGGAAATTAAGTGCAGACTTTGAAAGGTATTTATAAGCATTTTTGTCTTTACTAAACAATCTTGTCACCATAGGCATAATCCATTTGGTATAGATTTTATGTCCGGTTTTAAAGAAAATATTTTGGGGAACGGAGGTTTCTAAAATGATAAACTGACCTTGTGGCGCAGTAACTCTATATATTTCCTTCAAGCATTTATCGAGATTTTCAAAATTTCGAATTCCGTAAGTAATACTGATGGCATCAAAATAATTGTCCTCCAGACTAAGATTCTCTGCATCCTGTAAATCCAGCTTTATACGATCTTCTAATCCTAGATTTTTAACTTTCTCCTCGGCAATCGCTAACATTCCTTCAGATATGTCTGTTCCTAAGATGATTGAAGCATTACTATCAGCAAACAGCAACAACATATCGCCAGTGCCTGTTGCGATATCCAAAATCTTATCCGGATTTTTGGAAGCAACAAGATTGAAAACTTTGTTCTTCCAACCCTTATCCATTCCAAAAGTAATCACGTTGTTAACCTTGTCGTAATTCTCAGAGATAGAATTAAACATTTTCCTCACTTGTACATGCTTCTGTTCTTGTGATGCCTGGTCCGGAAGAATAATCTTGTTCTCGCTCATATTCAAATTTTAAATATCTGCCAAAGGTAAATAATTCGAGCCTAATAGTACGTATTGGAGACCGAATATTAATCGTTAAACTCCCAAGTATATGGTAAAATTTATCTTTTCTGCTAAATTTTTATAATGTCTTAGAAGACTTTTATCTAATTCATATCTCAACCTATTTTTAATGGGTGATATTTGGGAAAGTATTGGGTAAGATACGGGTGAGATACGGGTAAGTGAGAGTTATTTCTATTGATTTTTCTCAAGAGTCAGCTATATATTTTAAGAAGGTTTTATGGGGTGGGTTTATGGTAATAATTCGATCATATACATATTGCTATTCCTAAGAGGCTAAAAGGGTATGTTGGAAGATTACGGACGCAGTTGAAATTGAATGGAGGATTTTTATGTGAACTTCCCTTTTATTGTTCTAATGGAACCGACCAAAGTCCTAGATTATGCTCCCTTGCATACTGTTGAGCAGCATAGAATAGACTTTCGTATTTAATATTTGGAGCGACGGTTAACAAAATACCGTTACCCGTTTTTACAATTAATTCATTTACAAATTGGCCATCTTCTAAATAAACATATGCTAATGTCCGTTGATATTGATCTAAAGAATCTACATCAAATTCAAGTCGAACATATTGATCTGACAATAGATTAATTAGATAATCTTTGGATTCCACTCCGTAAGCTTGCTTTTTCTTTTTAAAGACATTTCTGCTTTCCGGCGCATCAATCCCTATTAATCTCACTTTCATTCCTTTTTCCGAGTGATTGTCTACCCAGAACGTATCACCATCAATTACTTTGGTTACTAGATAGAGAGTTGTGTCTTGACTCTTGGAAGGTATAGCTATCTCTTCTGAATTTATATTACCAAAAAGCACCTTCTCCTTTAAAGCATCGCTTGATTTGCAATTATTGTATATAAAAAAAGCAGTGAAAAGAATAATAATCGTTAAGAGGGTTTTGATTTTCATTTTTAAAAATAAACAACAAATATAGTTAATAGAATATTTGTTAAATATGGTTTTCCATATTTTACGGCATGTTTTGTTAAGAAAATTTATATTCCAATAATCCCGCATCGACATATCATAATTACCAAAAATATATTGAATTGTGAGTTTAATATGTAGCATAAGTGGAATACTTATCGTTTAGAGAACATCAAATCATTTAACAAACCAAGAAGAAATGCTCAAATCAGTTTTTGTTTTCTCCATCTTTTTTTGTTTTCTATTTCCGCTTAATTTACTTGCTCAAGATTCAAATACAAAAGATATACAGATAGGGATCGCAATCACACCGCTTTCCGTGCGTAATTTAGGGCCTTTAGAAAGTGTTGAAGGAGGCGGCAGTTTGAGTAGTAAAAAGTATTTTTCAGCAGAACTGACACTTTTATATCCATTAAAAGGAATTTGGGGTTTACAGACCGGATTTAATTTTTCTAGGCAACAGGTTGCAATAGAAGGGGCAGTAGTTAATCCTGATGTAGATCGTTACAGAGATACAAGTTTGCTTAAGCAATTCGAAATTCCCATTTTAGGGACAGCTCAGTTTGGTAAGCTATTTTATGCAAACTTTGGGCCTCTACTTCATTTTGATTTTTCAGGGAATCAAAGTGTTATGGATTAACAAAATGGTATTGGACTCCAATTAGGAATAGGGGCAAATTGGAATATGTCGCGTAATTTTTCTTTGCAACTTGAACCGGTCGCCAAATTGTATTCACTTTTACCTTTTCAAAAAGAAAATGTTCAGGACCGTATACTTATGGGCGGAATTAAGGTAGGAGTGAGGTATAGTTTGAGATAGTCACTTATAACCGAAAAAAAGATTTTATTATTCAGTTTTGACGAGTAAGGGTAGATATTATTCCTTAATCAGTTTCTTAATTTCTGAGATATCGTCTATATCATTGACCGTTTTATCTTTTCTCCAGCGTAATATCCTGGGAAATCGAAGGGCGACTCCTGATTTATGACGATTGCTTAAACTGATACCTTCGAATGCGATTTCAAATACCAATTCAGGTTTTACTGTTCTGACAGGTCCGAATTTTTCTATTGCATTTTTGTTTACAAATTTACTCACTTCTTGAATTTCATTATTGCTGAGTCCTGAATATGCTTTAGCAATAGTGACGAGCTTATCTCCATCTTTTACAGCAAAAGTATAATCTGTATAGTAACCACTTCGGCGACCACTTCCTCTTTGAGCATAGATTAAAACAGCATCAATAGTCATTGGGTCGATTTTCCATTTCCACCACGCGCCACGTTTTCTTCCGACCATGTATTCGGAATTGAGTTTTTTAATCATTAATCCTTCGCTATTGATTTCTTTGGAAGAATCCCTTAAACTTTCAATTTCAGACCAATGTTTAACTTTGAATACCTCAGTAATTTTTAAATAAGCAGAATCGAACCGGGTAAATAGTTCTTCTAATATTTTCCTTCTTTCAGAAAGAGGTGAAGTTCGTATATCAGTACCGCTTAATTCTAAAAGATCATAAACGTAGAGTATAACAGGGATTTCTTCTAAAATTTTAGTTGTTAGGTTCTTTCTGTTTAATCGTTTCTGTAGTTTACTGAAATTTAATATTTCACCATTAAGGTAGGGAAGGATTTCTGCATCGATAACGAAATCTCCTTCTAATTCCTGTATTGCTGATATAAGTTCAGGAAATTGGGAATTAATTAGTTCTTCTCCCCGGGACCATATAAATACTTCATCTTTTCGTTTTATAATTTGCCCACGAATACCATCCCATTTATATTCAATTTGCCAAAGCGAAATGTCTTGAAGATTCTTTTCCAAATCTTCTATAGGATATGCTAAACAGAAAGGGTAGGGTTTCGATAAGTTGGTGTTGCTGTACTCACCTAAAATTAGTTTATCAAATTCTATTTCCTGTTTATTCCAATCTCCGAGGATACTGTGAGCGACGGAACTTGGCTCTAACTTGTAAAGTTGTGCTAATGCTTTAATGATAATCTTGGACGAAACTCCTAAACGAAAGCTTCCACCTATTAATTTATTAAAAACAAACCGTTCAGTAATGGATAGACTATTCCAAGTATCAATTATGAATTTCTTTTTTTCTTCTTCAGGTTTATCCCGGATAATCTCTATGTCAGCCATCCATACATGAAGGGGTTTCTCTATTTGTTTATCGGCAGGGGGAAGGATTAAAGAGATTGTTTCAGCGAGATCTCCAACAGAACTATATGCTTCTAAAAATAACCATTCCGGTATATTACTCAATTCAATGACCCATTGTTTCAGTAAAGTTGTGCTGATAGCTCTTTTAGGACGCTTTCCAGTAAATAAGGCTAAAACCCAAAGTTTGTCAGCCGAATCTGCTACTTTAAAATATTCTTCAATAGCAGATATTTTTTGATTAGTCTTATTGGTACTATCAAGTTGATTAATTAAGTGAGCAAAATTCTTCATGGTTTAAGCTTTGTTATCTATAGAAATCGGATCTTCCTCATTTCCAAATTCAGTGTTCAAGATCTCAGAATGAATTCCTATTTCATTTAGATATCTACTTAGGGCTTCCTTATATCCATGTGTGACATACACTCTCTCGGCTTCCGTTCCTTTAATAACCTGAAGAAGTCCTGGCCAATCAGCATGGTCACTTATGGGGAAGCCGGCATCGGCACTTTTCCATCTTCTGGCACCACGAATCTGCATCCAACCGGAGCATATTGCAGTAGCAGCATTAGAAAACTTCTTAATAATTTGAGAACCTACAAGCGAAGGAGGAACAACTAATATGGTCTTGCCTTTATCGACGATATTCTCTCTCAGATCAATTGTTTTGTAATCAGGTAGTTTTATACCACAAGAGCTGATTGCTTCATTCAGTTTTGAAATAGAATAATGAACATGAATTTCTCCTATATCCTCTAAGGCTTTCATGATTCGTTGCGCTTTTCCTAAAGAATATCCAACTACTATTGAACTTCTTCCTTGAGCCAGATTTTCCGAAACCCAATTTCTTATCAGTTGGTTTTGTTCCTCTACCTCTAGCCAATTATAAATGGGAAGTGCAAAAGTACTTTCAGTAATTAATTCATGACATTTTACAAGTTCGAATGCCGTGGAAATTCCATCATCCTGAATTTTATAATCACCGGTCACTAAGGCAACTTTACCTTTATATTCTAATCTGATTTGGGCAGATCCTATAATATGCCCCGCAGGATGAAAGCTAACCTGCACATCATTAATCATAAGTGGAGTATGGTAAGAAATTCCTTGTACTGAGATATTGGTTCCTAGTCTACTTTTAAGAATGTGAACTGAATAATCATGGCATAAGTAATCCTTCATTCCAGGACGGGCATGATCGGCATGACCATGGGTAATTAGTGCCTTTGCGACAGGCTGCCAAGGGTCTATATAAAATCTACCCGGTATGCAGTAAATTCCTTTGGATGTGAATTGAAGGATTTCATTTTTATAGTCCATAAAATATATGATTTACAGGTAATCAGGTAACAATGCACCGAGTAAATGGTTTTTGATAAAAAAGTTAGATGAAGCTTAAAAATTATAATATTGTCATTATTGTTTGCTAATATTTTTAGTAAATTTGAGAAGTAAGGGAAAGTTTAGATTTATGAAAACGATAAGTTTGGAAGAGAAACTACATATTCTGGCAGATGCCGCCAAGTATGATGTGAGCTGTAGTTCAAGTGGAGGAAAAAGGAAGAATGAGGGCGGAATTGGCGATTCATCCGCTTCCGGAATCTGTCATACGTATACCGAAGATGGGAGATGTGTTTCTTTATTAAAAGTTCTGCTTACTAATTATTGTATTTATGATTGTGCCTTTTGTGTAAGTAGGAGAAGCAATGATATTCAACGCACGGCTTTTTCTGTTAATGAAGTTGTCAAGCTAACCATGGATTTCTATCGAAGAAATTATATTGAAGGATTATTTCTTAGTTCCGGCATCTTCAAGTCAGCTGATTTTACAATGGAGAGGTTAATGCGGATTGTGAGAAAATTAAGAACAGAAGAACGATTTTACGGATATATTCATTTAAAGACTATTCCCGGAGCTAGTGAGGAATTAATAAAAGAAGCAGGGCTTTATGTAGACCGAATGAGCATTAATCTTGAAATCCCAACGGAGGAGGGATTAAAAATGGTAGCTCCTGAGAAAGATCACCAGTCAGTCAAAGAACCACTTAGAATTGTTAGTGGATATAGAAATCAACTTGCGGAAGAAAAGAAAGTTATGAAGTATGTTCCGACTTTTGTGCCGGCAGGGCAAAGTACACAAATGGTCATTGGTGCTACTCGGGAAAGTGACTATGATATCATGAAAATTGCGCAGGATTTCTATAAAGAATATCAGTTGAAAAGAGTTTATTATAGTGGTTATATTCCTATTAATGATGCAAATCCATTATTGCCTCAAATAGGAACAGCACCTCCGATCATAAGAGAGAATAGGTTATATCAAACGGATTGGTTGATGCGGTTTTATGGATTTCGATTGGATGAAATATTAAACAGCCAGCATCAGCATTTAGATTTGGATATTGATCCAAAATTAAGTTGGGCACTTAGGAATCCACAGTATTTTCCAATTGATATAAATGTTGCGGAATATCAGTGGATACTTCGAATCCCGGGGATTGGAAGGCAATCGGCATTAAAAATTGTTAAGGCCAGAAAGTTTGGTAAACTATATGAATACCAGGTAAAGAAGATGGGGATTGCATTTAATCGAGCTAAGTATTTTATGAAGTGTGTGGATACCGTTAGCGTTTTTGGAGATAGACCCATGGCAATTATTAAAGACCAGATATTAAATGATGGGTTTGGGAAGTTTTCTAAAATAAAAAAACAACAACTGCAATTGTTTTAATATGTATTACGTTTTTGATGGTACCTATATGGGGTATCTGACGGGCTTATTTGTTTGTTTTGAATTCAAAGAATTTGATGTAACTCCTGTACTACAAGGAAAAGTATCAGGGACTCTTTTCGAAACAAATAGAATTATATATACAGATCTGGAGAAGTCAAACCGAATTCTAAAAGCTTTATCTAAAATCATAACAAAAGCACAGGTTGATGATTTTTTTAGAATTTTTTTGTCCGAAGACTCAAAAGCCTGGGAAATAGGATATCGAATATTAATTAAGATATTTCAGGGAAGGGCTGATATATTACAGAATTACGGATCATCAGAGATACTGTATTTCTCTCAGACATTAAAAAAAGTAAGTCGGGAAAGGCATAGGATGAAGGCTTTTGTTAGGTTTAAAAAAGATAATAACGGAATTTATACCTCGATAGTTGAACCTGATTTTAATGTTTTGCCATTAATTACGGGATTTTTCAAAAATAGATATGCTGATCAGAAATGGTTGATTTATGATGTGAAAAGAGCCTATGGTTATTATTATAATTTAGAGTTTGTTAGTGAAGTTGCTTTACATGAAGATAATAGTACTAAGAATTCATCCGGAATAAGTATATCGTTTGATCCCAATGAGGAACAAGTCCAAAATTTATGGAAATCATATTTTAAAGGGACTAATATTGAATCCAGAAGAAATATGAAATTGCACCTCAGACACGTTCCGAAAAGATATTGGAAATACCTAACTGAAAAACAGCGTTAAATTATATTTTTAAATTGTCTTCTTCGCTTTATTGCAAGATTACTTACTTGGAGATTCCTCAGCTCGTGTGTTCATGGAAAAAGCCGAAGTGCTAAAAGGGTTTAATTCATGTAAGACTTGATTTGGGTTGAAAAAAGAATTTAACTATATTGGTTTCTTGAATCAACGTCAACCTATTTTCATGATTTATAATAAACTTACTATTCTTGCCTTATTTGGGATACTGAATCTCAATAATACATCTACTTCCTCAGTTGCGGTTTTTAAGCCTGAAGTTTCCTCTGAAAATATCCTTTTTAAGGATTCTCAAGAACTTGCAAAACAGAATATTCAGCGTGCAATGGATTTGGTCGATCTCAGTATTCAACATTATTTTGATCGCGATTCCTTTGAAATGTCTAGGTTTTATAATCCATTTACTAGTAAAAAATCAGCAGAAAAAGCTAGTGTGTGGATGTATTCAGCAGCAATTGAGTCGGTAAATGCTATACTCTTAGCATTGGATGAAGCAAAATTGAAAGGGCATTCAGAAATCTATCAGAAGAATTATAAGCGTTATGTGCAATTACTAGATAAGCTGTACACCGAGGCTGATTATTATTTAGGAACATTTGAACTAACTTCTTTTACACAGACAAGATCCTGGTCGGTGTATGCGGTAGATCGGGTTAAGGAGAAAGGGAAAGCAAATGTCACAGGGGTTTTAAATGTATATGATGATCAGATGTGGTTGATTCGGGAATTATTGAGTTCTTATAAACTTACCGGCAAAAATGCATATTTGGATAAAGCAGAATACCTTACGGCTTATGTCCTAGATGGCTGGGATGTAACCTTGGATGAAGATGGAAAGGAAAATGGAGGTATTCCTTGGGGACCGGGTTATACTACTAAACATGCTTGCAGTAATGGGCCTTTAATTAGCTCATTGGTATGGTTACATGAAGTATATACAACCAAGTCAGTTAAAATTGATCGTGCATATATTGACATACATGATAAGAAATCACGGTTATCAAAAAAAGTAAGTAAAGCTGATTATTATTTAAGCTTTGCTAAGGATATTTACGATTGGCAAAAAAGAAATTTATTGAATGAGGATGGGGTTTATACAGATATGATGGGAGGCTGTTTACCAAATTGCGATATACGTTATGAGGAAGTTGGAGGGGTGAGATATCGTGCAAATACACAATTAACCAAAGCTGTGGGTAAGCCTTATTCTTATAATAGTGGAACTATGTTGTCAGGGGCTGTTGATTTATATAGAGTAACGAAACAAGATTCTTATGCCAAGGATGCGAAATCTTTGGGAGATAATAGTTTTAAATACTTTGCGCAATTAGGAAAGGATTTACCTGATTATTATACTTATGAAAGTAGAGGGTTCGATAATTGGTTTAACGGGATACTATTGAGAGGATATCATGATTTAACTCGTATGGATGATGCAGCCAAAAATTACCTTCAGTCATTTCAAAGAAATTTAGATTATGGATATGAGCATTTTAATCAAATGGGATTTTTACCAACAAATTTATTGAAAGGTTGGGGAAAGGAGAAAGATAGTCAAGGCGTGGAAGGGATGTTTATGTTTACATTTGCTGCACAATATGCAATACTCGCTGAACATTTATTAAATGATTAATTGTTAGAGAGTGAATTGGCTAAATTTCCCAGTTGTTTTAATTTAAATTTTAATTCTTCTTGCCAGGGCAGACCGAAGCATAGGCGCATACAATTCTCGTATTGGTTTTGAAGGCTAAACATTCTGCCCGGAGCAATACTGATTTTGCTTTTTAGAGCTAAATTATAAAGTTCGATGGTATTGATTTTTTCAGGAAATTCTACCCAGAGAGACAAGCCACCTAATGGTTGACTTATTTTAGTTCCTTCAGGGAAATATTCAGAAATTGCTAAAACATATTTTTGATAGTTTTCCTGCAATGTCTTACGTAGTTGAATTAAATGTTTGTCATATCTTCCATTCATGAGGAAGTTTGCGGTAGCTTCCATAATCAGAGAAGTTGAAGAGACTGCATGGATTAATTTCAGTTTTAAAATTTTGTCTTTATATTTTCCAGCAGCTACCCAACCTACCCTAAATCCAGGTGCAAGGGTCTTTGAAATAGCACCACAATAAATAACATTTCCTTCTTTGTCAAAAGATTTACAACATTTCGGTCTTTCCTTATCAAAATGAAGCTCACCGTAGGTGTCATCCTCAATTAATGGAATATTATGCGTGGCCAGTAATTTTACGATTTCTTTTTTACTGTCTTCCGGCATGCAGTAGCCTAAAGGTGTATTGTAATTTGGAACAAGGAGACAGACGTTGATTTTAGAAATCGATTTTTTTAAAGCATCTATTTCAATTCCGGTAGTAGGATTTGTTGGAACTTCTAGGACATTAAGCTTCAGGCTCACCGCTAACTGTAAAATACCCGGATAACAAGGACTTTCTAAAGCTATTGTGTCATTTGGTTTTGTGATAGCCATAAGACTTAAGGATAAAGCTTGTAAGCAACCATTAGTAGTAATTATATCTTCTTCATGAAGTTGTCCTCCCCAGGTTAATGATCTATAAGCAATCATCCGGCGCAGTTTCAGATTTCCCTGAACTAATTCATATTCAGTTCCACTTTCTTTTAGTCCTCTACTTGCTGTTATGATCTCCTTATTTAGTTTAGCAATAGGCAACAATGAGCCTGAAGGAACTCCTATGGAAAAAAGTGTAAGATCGTTACGTCCAACATTAGAATACACATTATTAATAAGCTCATTAGGTTCAGAATGGCTGGCAAAGGGAGCTGGTTGACTCACACTGGGTAATGGCAGATTTTTATAAACTAATCCATTTACAAAATAACCTATTTGTGGCTTGGAATTAATAAGAGACTGTGATTCTAATTCTAAGAAAATACGTTTAGCCGTGTTAATACTTATTCCATGTTCTTGGCTAAGCATTCTGACTGATGGCAGCCGTTCGCCTTCCTTCAGGACTCCGTTTCTAATTTTATTTCCAATATTATCTGCAATCGCTTGGTAGAGGTGCTCCTTTTTCATTGTATAAATATAACTGTGTCTATTGAAATATCAAAAACTGTGACTGTGTTTGTTTTAAGATAAAGTCGACTTTTACGTTCATAAATGACAATAATATATGGAAAACAAAGATTTAGGTGCAAATACGAATTCGGCATGGATTAATGGTTTAATAGGAGTGATATTATTTAGTGGATCCCTGCCTGCAACAAGGTTGGCTGTATTGGAGTTTGATCCGTTTTTTGTTACAGCAGTCAGAGCAGCTATTGCCGGATTACTTGGAGGGGGCGTATTATTAATTTCGAAGGAACGAAAGCCTAGTAAACAACAAATTATTCCTTTGTTTATAGTAGCTGTTGGTGTGGTTCTGGGTTTTCCACTCTTTAGTTCACTGGCACTACAATATATTAATTCCGCACACTCTATTGTATTTGTAGGAATTTTACCGATCGCAACAGCCATATTTGGAATATTAAGAGCAAAAGAGCATCCCAGACCGATTTTCTGGTTGTTTTCCATAATAGGAAGTCTTTTGATAGTTGGCTTCGCGCTCAGTCAGGGTGTGGATTCCTCACCCATGGGAGATATCCTTATGGTCATTGCAATCATTCTATGTGGTTTGGGATATGCTGAGGGTGCCAAATTGAGTAAAAGTTTAGGAGGCTGGCAAGTAATTTCATGGGCTTTAGTTATATCATTACCGATAAGTCTTCCATTGAGTTTTGTTTATATGCCAAATTCCTTTGTTCATATTAGTTTGGGAGCTTGGATTGGGATAGCCTATATTTCCTTGTTTTCTATGTTTATAGGTTTTATTTTTTGGTATAAAGGGTTGGCTGTAGGCGGAATAGCAAGAATCGGTCAATTGCAATTATTGCAACCCTTATTTGGTTTGGCATTAGCCGCTTTTTTATTACATGAAAAAGTTAGCTGGACAATGTTAGCTGTAACAATTGGGGTAGTACTCAACGTTGCTGCAACCAAAAAATTTGCAAGATAATACATGTTATATAAGTTATGCTACTTAATAGGAGGGTTTAGCTTTGATGTTAAACATTTATTAAATTATTATTAGCTATATTTATTGATAACTTATAGAAGTGACATATAAAAATAATCCTCAATCAATCTAATATTCTGTATGGGCTCAAAAATAATAGGATCCGGATCTTTTATTCCGAATCAAATAGTAAAAAACACAGATTTTCGTGAACATAAATTTTTCAATGAAGAAGGTGAGTATCTTGAGAATCAAGAATCGGTTATCGAAAAATTTAAGAGTATAACCGGAATTGAGGAACGGCGTTATGCAGAAGACAGTTACATGGCTTCAGATCTGGCTACAGAAGCAGCAATCAGGGCTATCGAAGATTCCAAAATAGATTCGGAAACCTTAGATTACATTATCGTAGGGCATAATTATGGAGATGTGCCATACGGTACAGTACAATCAGATACTGTTCCAAGTTTGGCTTCACGAGTGAAAGGAAAGCTGGGAATTCAGAATCCTTACTGCGTTGCATACGATCTATTGTTTGGTTGTCCTGGGTGGAATGAGGGGATGATCCAGGCGCATGCATTTATTCAGTCCGGAATAGCAAAGCGCTGTTTAGTCATTGGTGCAGAAACTTTATCCCGGGTGATTGATCCCCACGATCGGGATTCTATGATTTACGCAGATGGAGCAGGGGCGGTCGTTGTGGAAGCAAGTAATGATGGAGACGGATTCTTAAATTCATTGAGTGCAACTTATACATTAAAGGAGCTCGGATATTTAAATTTTGGACCAACGTACAATAAAGATCTTTCAGAAGATACACGTTATATCAAAATGAAAGGTAGGAAAATCTATGAATTTGCATTGAGTAAAGTTCCTGAAGCGATGAAGGCCTGTCTAGACAAGGCTAAAATTGATATTTCAGAGGTGAAGAAAGTTATTATTCATCAGGCAAATGAAAAGATGGATATGGCCATCCTGCAACGGTTTTATAAGTTATACGATATGCTACCTCCTGAATCTATAATGCCTATGACCATACATAACTTTGGAAATAGTAGTGTTGCCACTATTCCGACATTATTTGATTTACTTGTAAAAGGTAAAATTGAAGGTCACCAAATTCAGAAGGGAGATGTTGTTTTGTTTGCCTCTGTAGGAGCGGGAATGAATGTTAATGCCATTGCCTATAAAATTTAGTTGGGTATTTTTTTCGTTATCTTTGTATAAGAAATATAAAATGAATGCTTATGAGAAAGATAACAATCATAGGAATTATTGCCCTAATAGGTGTTTTCTTACTAAAAGTGGGCTTTCCTTTTCAAAACAATAAAGTAGAAAAAAATCAAAAAACACATAGTTCAATGAGTGCAACAGGAAATCAGAAAGAAGTATATTTTGCGGGAGGATGTTTCTGGGGAACGGAACATTTCTTTAAACAAGTTCGTGGAGTTGTAGGTACAGAAGTAGGTTACGCGAATGGTAACAAAGATAATCCTACATATAAGGAGGTTTGTGATGGTAATACAGGTTTCACTGAAACGGTTAAAGTGATTTATGACCCTGAAGTAATTGATCTTTCACTTTTGATTGATCTTTATTTTAAGACCATTGATCCTACAGCTTTAAATAGACAGGGAAATGATGTGGGAACCCAATATAGAACAGGGATTTATTATACGGATAATAGCGATGAAGAATTGATTAAAGGAAAGATTAATGAACTCTCTTTGGCTTATCCGGGTAAGGTAGTCGTAGAAAATGAACCGTTAAGAAATTTTTATGATGCGGAAGACTACCACCAAGACTATTTAGATAATAATCCTGGAGGTTATTGTCATATTGGTCCGGATTTGTTCGAGATAGCTAGAAAGGCTAATCCGAAAGATTAATTTATAAAGAATAAATAGATAAAATACTACAGATAATAGATTAAAGGATCCTTATGGATCCTTTTTTTTATTTTATTTGAACTATGATTACGTCTTAAAACACACATAGACTTAAATACGCTGAATCTACTCCCATAAAGTCTAATTACTAAGTACTAACTACTAAATACCATTCTAAAGTCTGTTTTCTTAGATCTAACTACTAATTACTATATTTATGTAAATGAACGAATTATTAAAGAACCTATTTAATTTTGTTTTATCGGAGTGGTATTATACTAGCGCATTCTTTTTTATATTCTTCAGTATCATGTACTTTATCGGGACTTATATTACAGAGCTGATTATTAAAATAAAAAGCAAAGATGCTCGTATAAGGCAGATTGTTTTTGCTAAGAAGCCGGGACAAACGAGGATTGAGATTAGAAATTCTATGCTTTCTATAGTTGTATTTTCTGTTCAAGCCATTTTCTTTCAATATTTATTTTCTATCGGAGTTTATAAAATAAGATTTGATCAACCTTTACACGTTCTATGGGAAATACCTTTACTATTCTTATGGAATGAAATTCACTTTTATATAGTTCATCGTTTATTACATACCCGTTGGTTATTTAAACATGTCCATAAAGTACACCATTGGTCCAAGGAACCGACTTCCTACTCAATTTATAGTTTTCATTGGATCGAAGCATTTCTTCTCGGTACAGTAATCTTTTTTCCTTTGCTAATTCACGATTTCCAGGTCTATTCTGTTCTTAGTTTACCGATAATGAGCATTGTAGTAAACTTATTAGGACATTGTAACCATGAAATTCCTTCGGACAAGCCGAGTGGATCTTTTGGAAAATACACATTCAGACATAGCATGCATCACAAATGGAGCAATGGAAATTTTGGTTTCATGCTTCCATTTTTAGACAGCATATTTCACACTAACGTTTCAGATAATAAGAAATAAATGGATTTAAATAAAAGACCAGTTTATATAAACGCTATAGGTAAACATTTGCCAAATACTCCGGTACAGAATGATGAAATGGAGAGTTATTTGGGAATGATTGCAGGTAAACCATCCAGGACGAAGGAAAGGATGTTAAAACAAAATGGTATTAATACCAGGTATTATGCTTTAGATAAGAATCATAACTCTACTGATTCAGTAGCAGGTATGGCGAATAAAGCTATTAAGGATTGTTTGCAAAAGGCCAAAGTTAATGACTTGGATATTGAATTATTAACTGCAGGAACAACCCAAGGAGATTTACCGATACCTGGTTTTGCAAGTATGGTTCATGCCGAGACCAAACTCCCTGTATGTAATATTGTATCGCATCAGAGTGTTTGTTCGTCAGGCGTGATGGCATTGAAAAGTGCTTATTTACATATTCTAACTGGTGAAAACAACAATGGCATTGCCTGTGCTTCGGATATGCCAAGTCGTATGTTTAAAGCTTCCAGATTTGATAAGCAACCTCAGATCCAGGAAAAAGGATTACCGCTAGATACAGATTTTTTACGATGGATGTTGTCGGATGGCGCAGGAGCAATGTACCTTTCCAACAAGCCTAATAGCTCAGGCTTAAGTCTGGAAATTGAGTGGATCGATGTAAAATCTTATGCCAATAGCTTTGAGGTTTGTATGTATACGGGCGCCAATAAAAAGAAGGACGGAACCATCGATAAATACTGGTTAGATTATGATCATTTTTCTGATGCTGATGCTGATTCAGCAATTAATCTTAAACAAGATATTAAGCTGGTAAACAATACGGTAAGCCTAGGCGTTCAACATCTTTTTGAGTTAATAAAATCCGGAAAAATTGATCCTAAGAAAATAGATTGGTTAGTGTGTCATTATTCTTCAGAATACTTTAAACAACCTATTGTAGATCTTCTTAAAAAGGGAGGCCTAACAATTGATGAAGATAAGTGGTTTACCAATTTACATGATAAGGGGAATACAGGTGCTGCATCTATTTATATTATGCTTGAAGAATTATTTTACAGTGGTAAATTAAAGCTAAATCAAGAAATAATATGTATGGTTCCGGAAAGTGGTCGGTTTATTACCACATTTATGAAATTCCGTGTAGTAGGCAATGAAACTAATGAAAAGAAACCTATTATTTCGAAGGAGGATGAGATATTAGCTCCCGAAATACATATTGATCATAAACCGTTACAGGAAAAATTAGTTCGTGATCTAACTCAGGTTTGGGTAGATTTTGAGCTGTCGCTAAGGAATACTCCAATTATTGAACGAATCTATAATGGCACAATTAGCCTTGAGGACTATAAATTACTTTTATTAAATTTAAGACAACAAGTTATTGATGGTTCTCAATGGATTGCGCGTGCAGCCTCTAATGTGAGTATGGATTTCTTTGATATTCGTTCTTCGTTTATCTCTCATTCGCGGGATGAGCATAAGGATTATCAGATTCTGGAAAAAAATTATATTAATTGTGGGGGTAATAAGGAAGACCTTTATCATGGTGAAAAGAATATAGGGAGTGATGCCTTGAGTGCATATATGTTCCATAAAGCAAGCCAACCAAATCCTTTTGATTTGTTGGGAGGTATGTTTATAATAGAAGGACTAGGCAATCGTTTGGCAGGGAAATGGGGAAGGGCTATTCAACATCAATTATCGTTAAACGATGATCAGGTGTCATTTTTTATATATCATGAAACTTCTGATTCTAATGATAATCATTTTGAGCGTTTTGAAAAAGCTTTAAATTCAGAGTTATTAACAGAGGATATGGCTAAACGAGTAACTAAAACAGCTAAAGTGGTTGCTAAGCTTTACCAATTGCAATTAGCCGAAATTGGCAATTATTAATTTGAGAGATTATGTTACACACAAGTGAATATTTCGAGAATAAAAAGAATAATCCCAGAGATCCAAGTCATTGGCATGCTTTGTTTTTAGATAATAGCGTTCCTTTTAATAAAGACGCCAAGGCTGCTTTTCTTTTTGATTCAAATAGGAAAAGCAAACAATTTATGTTGCCATTCCTACGTGTTTTTGGGAGATTAACTATTATCATACTTCAGGTCTTTAAAGCTATTGCCCCCAATTTAATAAACGCACCTAAGATGCTACATAGATTTCTTTATTGGGGAATGAAATATTGGGTTTCTCCTGAGGCTAACTTTCTGATTCTACGTCACTTTTATTTAGGCTCAGAAGTTCTGAGGTTTATTAAAGATAATGTAAATGGTGCTGAGGACATTCCGATGAATCCGCTGAAGCCACTTTCTTTAGAGGCGGTGAAAGATAATTTGTTCTTAGAGCATGATTTAAATCTTTATAATTTTATTATAAATCTCAATACTGCGATTCAGGAAAAAGGCCTTAAAATAGAACCTGTATTAAACCCTGACTTTTCAGCCATATCTACAGGAGCCATTCCGTTTGAGGAATTTCCTAATCGTTGGTCTAACATGATGGATTTATCCTCTGCAATAGAAGTATTTACGCCTGTTTATCAGTTTTTCTTGACGGATAATGATTTTTGGAGAGCTTCTAATTCATTGCAATTAGATGAGGTAATTGGTGTTTATGCTGCGACCATAATGAGATGTCCGGAAAAGCTGATAGCACTGAATAATAAACATCCAATGATTCCACTTCCTACTTACGGGGCTGGGTTTAGATTAACCTTACATGGTCTATCAACTGAGGTATTGCATCATCTAATATCTCAAGAAAAGGAAAAAATGGAAACAATAAGTATGAGTTCTTTATAGGCTATTTCCTATTTTTATTTTTTAATCTAAATATTTAATGATACCTGCAGTAAGATCCTCAGCATTATTTTTTGTTATCTCTTTTGTTTTTTTCTGTACTATTCAAATGTCATTTCATTCATCATTTGCATCACCGAAGGAGGAGAATTATAGGGATACGCTGAGGACGTTTGGCAAAGATACTGTTTCATCAGAATATCCCGGAGGAATGAATGCTTTCAGGAAATATATGGCAGATTCTGTCCGTATTCCGGTGGCTTTGCTTATGGAGGGAAAATCCTCAGGCGGTTTAATGCTCTCTTATGTTGTTGATACTTTGGGTGAATTGAAGGATATTAAAATACAGAATTCAGGAGGGAAAGAATATGATAAAGAAGTTATTCGAGTTTTAAAAGCCTCACAAAAATGGAAATCAGGCTATATAAAAGATAAGAAAATTGCTACTACTTATCAACTTCCCATCAGGTATGAATATGGAAATGCATATCTTACAGATGCATTAATTCTGGAAAACGGAACCCTGTTAAATAAAAAAGCAAGTAAGAGAAGGGGAAAGGACCTGTTTGCACCTATTACAAGAATTGATCCCGAATTTGCTGAGGCACTATTTGGTCGTCATTATAATTACCCTGTTATTTTAATAGATAATCCATTTATCAATCCGGTAGATTTTAATAAGAAAGGTTTTGCTAAGACACTGGAATTATTAAAGAATGCTGATTCATCGAAAGTTCAATTTTTCCTTGGTAAGGAAAATGTAAGTTTTGAAAAATGGAAAGAGTTTTTAGTTCCTGAAAAAACTGCTGTTGTTAATTTTATACCCAAGGAATTTTTTCCCAATAGTAGAGAAACTGATCTTGGTGCGGTCATCTTGTTGGATCATACCACGGTCGATCAACTTAGAGGTGTTCTCAAGAAAGAAGAGAGAGATAGAAATAATTTTATTAACAGCATTAATGATTATAGAAACAATGCTACTGCTTTGCCAACTGAATTGTTGTACATAGATGATTACATTATGAATACGAAAGAAATGTTTGATTCATTAAACCCATCTGTGATTGAGAAGGTTTATATTACTAAGGCAGAAGAAGTCGCCGGGAAATACCAGGATTCCCGAAATATGGGATATATACAGGTATTTACCAGATTTAATAGATTAAATCGAATCGAGGAAGATCGAAAGGCTCTAAAGAAAATATTAGATGATTCGACCAAAGATCCTAATCTAGATGATAAATACCTGATATATATAAACAATTCTGAAGTAGTCGACTTCAATGAATTGAGTAAAATCCCTGAAAATAATATCTCACGTGTTCATATACTTTCCCCCGATGAGGTTAAGGAATTCTTCGGTATTGGAAATAATATGTCACTAATTTATGTTTTGTTGAATCTTACATATCTGGATTAAATCCTAAGCATACACCTTATCCGAATAATGCATTCTTGAGTGCTGCTGCTGCCTGATCAACAGATGTTTTAACAGCTTCAATATGATTCAAAGGATTCAGGAGACCAAAGTCATGAATAAACCCATTATAGGTCTGTATAGTGGTCGGAACTCCTGCTTCATCTAATTTTCGAGCATAAGCCAAACCTTCATCATATAAAATATCATTTTCAGCCAATTGAACCAGAGCAGGAGGTAGTCCTTTTAATTTATCAATGGATGCCTGTAGTGGTGATGCATAATATTCTTTTCTTTTCTCATTATCGGGAAGATAATGATTCCACATCCACTTCATCATTGCTGAAGTTAAGAATCTACCTTCAGCATACTTCTTCCATGAGTCTCTGTTGAAATCTGCATCAGTAACTGGCCATAAAAGTAACTGGAATTTAATCTTTGGTCCACCTTTATCTTTTGCCATAAGACATGTAACAGCAGTCATATTTCCGCCAACAGAATTTCCGGCGATCGCTAAATTTGATCCGTCGACACCAATTTCTTTTCCATTTTCAGCAACCCATTTTGTCGCAGCATAAATTTGATTAATTGCTACAGGATATTGTTCTTCAGGGGAAGGCGAATAATCTACAAACACTGCTGCGGCACCACTTTTTACCACTAAATCTCGGACTAATCTTTTATGAGTCGGGTAATCTCCCAGCACCCAACCTCCACCATGAATAAAAACAAAGACAGGCAATTTTTCCTCTTTCGTATCTTTTGGTTTAATGATATGGATATTTACTGTAAGCCCATCCTGCGTAATCTCTCTTTCTTCTTCAGTAATTCCTGATGTATCTACTTTTACAGACTTCTGAGCCTCCTCCAAAACTTTTCTAGCTTCCTCAGGACTCATTTCTTCCATTGGTTTTCCATCGCTATTATTAAGTTCATCAAGAAATTCTCTAATTTGAATTAAAATCTGGGGATCTTTTTCGCCCGCAATTGAATTTGCCATAACTGATTTTCTTTTATTGTTTCTATTTAAAGAACAAAAAAACACGAGAATCGTTTTTTTATAGACCAGGCTTACTAAAAAAAAGGATCCCGAGGGATCCTTCATATCTTCGAATAGAATTTATAAATACTATTTCTCAATTTCCTTTAAACTTGTCATCTTTTTATATTCTAAGAATCCTTTGATATCCTCAAAGTGTTCTCTAACGCGTTTATTGCCAAATTCAAAAACTTTAGTTGCCAGACCGTCTAAGAAATCACGGTCGTGAGAAACCAGAATTAATGTTCCATCAAAATCTTGTAAGGCATCTTTAATAATGTCTTTGGTTTTCATATCCAAATGGTTAGTAGGCTCATCGAGGATCAAAACATTCACTGGTTCAAGAAGAAGTTTTATCATCGCCAATCTGGTTTTCTCTCCTCCGGAAAGAACTTTTACTTTTTTTGTTGTATCATCACCGCTGAACATAAATGCCCCTAATAGGTCTTTTATTTTCACGCGAACATCACCAATTGCAATTTGATCTATCGTTTCAAATACCGTTAATTCCTCATCTAATAAAGCGGCTTGATTTTGTGCGAAATACCCAATCTTAGCATTGTGACCAACTTTCATTGTGCCTTCAAAATCTATTTCTCCCATAATGGCTTTAATCATGGTGGATTTACCTTCGCCGTTTTTACCTACGAAAGCGATTTTCTGTCCACGCTCTATAACCATATTAGCTTTTTGGAAAACAACATGATCACCATAAGCTTTAGTTAAATCTTCTACAATAACCGGGTAGTTTCCTGAACGTGGAGAAGGAGGGAATTTCAGTCTTAAGGCAGAATTATCGACTTCATCAATTTCGATAATCTCCAATTTCTCAAGCATCTTCACTCTTGATTGTACCTGTAAGGTTTTCGAATAAGTACCTTTGAAGCGATCGATAAATTCTTGATTATCTGCTATAAATCTTTGCTGCTCTTCGTAAGCTTTTAATTGGTGTAAGCGACGGTCTTTTCGTAATTCCAGGTAGTGACTGTATTTTGCTTTATAGTCATAGATCTTACCCATGGTAACTTCAATGGTCCGATTTGTGATATTATCAACAAACGCCCTATCATGGGAAATGACAATTACTGCTTTCGCCTGTGTAACCAGGAAATCTTCAAGCCATTGGATACTCTCGATATCCATATGGTTGGTAGGTTCATCCAAGAGGATCAGATCCGGTTTCTTTAAAAGGATTTTTGCCAGTTCAATGCGCATTCTCCATCCACCTGAGAATTCTGAAGTCTGACGTGTGAAATCTGAGCGCTCGAATCCCAAACCTTTCAAGACTTTTTCTACTTCAGCATCATAGTTAGTTTCTTCGATGGAGTAGAACTTTTCACTTAATTCAGAAACTCTTTCTATCAATTTCATATAATCGTCCGTTTCGTAATCCGTACGAATATTTAATTGTTCATTGAGTTGCTCTAATTCATCTCTCATTTGATAGACTTCATGAAAAGCTTTTGAAGTTTCTTCAAAAACAGTCATGTTATCTTCAGTCAATAAATGTTGCGGTAAATAAGCTATCACAGCATCTTTAGGACCACTTACATTACCTGTAGTAGGTTTTCCTACGCCGGCAATTATTTTTAATAATGTGGACTTCCCAGCACCATTTTTGCCCATTAGAGCAATTTTATCATTCTCATTAATGGAGAATGTTACATCAGAGAAAAGAGTTGTCCCACCAAATGAAACAGAGATGTTATTTACATTAATCACGTTTGCTCGAATTAAATAAGCTGCAAAGATAGGAAAATAGTATATTTAATGATTAGTATATATTTACAGTTTCAACGTGTAAAATACTGAGAACCTAAAATCAGCACTATGAAAAAAATAATCCTATTGGTATTATCTTCAATGCTATTAAGCCTAAGTCTTGAAGCTCAACTTAAATATTCGAATAATATAATAAAAACCGGAGCAGAACAGACCGAGTTATATATTGACAAATTAGAAGGAAAACGCGTGGCCTTGATTGCTAATCCAACAAGTATTATTGGTAAATCTCATTTATTGGATAGCTTGCTTAAGCGGGGTGTTAATGTAGTAAAGGTATTTGGTCCGGAACATGGTTTTAGAGGAAATGCCAGTAATGGTACCACGGTTAATGATGAAGTTGACCCACAAACTTCTGTTGCTATTATTTCCCTGTACGGCGACAAAAGGAAACCAACAGAATCAGATCTTGCTGATGTTGACATAATGCTGTTTGATATTCAGGATGTTGGCTGTCGTTTTTATACCAATATTAATACTTTAAGAGATGTAATGGAATCCTGTGCGCGGTATAATAAAGAACTTCTTATTCTGGATAGGCCTAATCCGAATGCTTATTTTATTGATGGTCCCATTTTAAATATGGATTATAAGTCCGGCATTGGGCAATTCCCAATACCTATTGTTCATGGGCTGACTGTGGCTGAATTTGCGCAAATGGTAAATGGGGAAGGCTGGCTACCGGATGATTTGAAATGCAATATTTCCATCATTAAAAATGCTCATTATGCTCACGATATGCTATATGAATTGCCGGTTCCACCTTCACCTAATTTAAATACTCCTGAAAGTATTTTGTTATATCCATCTACCTGTTTATTTGAGGGGGTGGCTCTGAACCACGGAAGAGGAACACAATTTCCATTTACAGTAATTGGCGGGCCTATGTTGAAAGGGAAATATTCTTTTTCTTTTGTACCACATTCTATACCGGGTATGAGTGAGAATCCTTTGTATAAAGATGAAACTTGCTACGGATTAGATCTTAGGGATTATGATTTAGAAAGCTTAGTTAATTCAAAAAAAATTAATCTCCAATGGATGATGGATTTGTATTCAAACTTTCCCGATCAATCAAGATTCTTTGATAGAAGTATTCACAATCAAATAGGAAATATTGATTTTCTTGCGGGTGATCCAAATTTTAAAAACCAAATAACGGCCGGAATGACCGAGGCGCAAATAAGAAAAAGTTGGGAGCCCGGGTTAAAAGAATATAAAAAAATGAGAAAAAAATATTTACTATATAAATAAGAATTATAGGCCACTCATGACCTAAACCTAAAAACTTACCAATATGAAAAAACTATCGTTATTTATCTTTTTTATGTCGATAAATATTATTCTTAGCGCTGCAGAGATTAGCATAAAGATTACTAAAAGATATTTGAATTTTCCCATTTCTAGTCAATCAGATCGGTCTAAGATGATAATTCAGCCTGAAAGCTCTGAATCATGGTCAGTAGTAGTTAGGTTAGCACCTGAAGAGGCCGATTATTGGGTGTTTTATGATGTTTCTCATCTTCAGGGGCAACAAGTGAAAATTATTTATGAAGGAAATGAAAAGGGATTAAAGCAAATTTATCAGGCTGATGAAATAAACGGGGAGAAGGATTTATATAAAGAAGAAAATCGTCCGCAATATCACTTTACGACTAAGAGAGGCTGGATTAATGATCCTAATGGATTAGTTTACTATGATGAAGAATATCATTTATTTTATCAACATAATCCCATGGAAAGAGAGTGGGAAAATATGCATTGGGGGCATGCAGTTAGTCCGGATTTGATTCATTGGGAGGAATTACCGACTGCTTTGTTTCCGGATGAATTAGGAACAATGTTTTCCGGATCTGCTATTATTGACTATAACAATTCTGCCGGATATAACCAGAATAACAAACCTGCCATGATTGCTTTTTATACTTCAGCAGGGACTGATAAACAAGTTCAATGTATGGCCTATAGCTTGGACAAAGGGAGAACCTGGGCGAAATACGAGAAGAATCCTTTGATTGATTCGAAAGAGAAATGGAACAGTCAAGATACTCGAGATCCTAAAGTTATTTGGTATCAACCCGGCAATCATTGGGTAATGGTTCTTAATGAACGAGACGGTCATTCAATATATACCTCTAATAATTTGAAGGACTGGAACTATGAAAGTCATGTTACCGGATTTTGGGAATGTCCTGAGCTATTTGAACTTGCTGTCGACGGAGATCCAGGTAATAAAAAATGGGTGATGTATGGGGCTACAGGAAATTACATGTTAGGTTCTTTTGATGGTAAGATATTTACGCCTGAAGCAGGAAAATACTTTTATACTTCCGGACATTTATATGCTGCTCAAACGTATAGTAATATTCCCAAAGAAGATGGAAGAATTATACAAATAGGTTGGGGGCGAATTCAACAACCCAATATGCCTTTCAATGGAATGATGATGTTACCAACTGAATTAACACTAAGAACTACTAAAGATGGTCCTAGATTATTTAGTAATCCTATTAAAGAAACAGATCTATTATTTACAAAAAGTGATTCATGGAATAATCTAAGTTCAGATGATGCTAATAAAATGTTGGAAAAGTATAAAGGGAAAGATAGACTACGAATAAAAACTAAAATCAAACTTTCTCATGCCACAGATGCAGGATTTAATCTTTTCGGACAACGAATGATAAGTTATGATTTGAATTCAAATAAATTAAACGGAATGTTCTATTCTCCTGAAGACCCAACCAGTATGGAACTTTCAGCAGATATCTATATTGATCGCACTTCTATTGAAGTATTTTTTGATAATGGAATATTCTCAAGTTATCTCGAGCGTTTACCAGATAGTAATAATTCGGAAGGATTTCACTTTTGGGGAAATAATATACAAGTAATGGATTTAGAGGTTTATGAAGTAAAGTCTATTTGGGATCATTAGAACCGAATTTTGTTTTTACATCTCAATACTTATTTTTACACAATATACGTTAAGATTAATTAAAGCTTAAATATTTTAAAATGAATAAGAAAACCCTTCTATTAGGAATGATACCTGCATTTTTAACGATCTTTTCTTGTAATAATTCAGGAAATAAGGACTCAGAAACATCTTCGGATAGTACTGAGATTATCGCAAATGATTCCGGAAATAATCAAGAGGTTATAGCAGATGCTAGTTCCTTTAATCCAGAAACCTTGCCGGAAACTACAGCTGACATAGGGCAATTTCCTTTTTTTACGGTTCCTGATTGGATCAACCCAAAATCCAGTTATGGCTTTGATAGAGAGTCAGATTTTGGATTGATAGAATTTTATACCGGAGAGTCTTTTTATCCTTTGGAAGGACATGTTTTTGTAAAGGGTTATTCGATGAGTGATCCAAAAGATGCTGGAAGAGGAACATGGGATGAGTATAAGTTTGTTCAATCTTTTTCAAAGCATTTTGAAAGTTTAGGCGCAAAGAAACTATTTGAAGGAAATATTCCTTCCGAAAAGAGTAAGGAGATTGACGAAACCAAAAATAAAAAAGGCTACTTTTTTGATTTCGCTACTTCTCATCAAGATAATTTGGTAACCTATGGATTAAAGAAGGATGGGAAAGTGATCCTTTTTGCCATCACTTCTAACTCAGCATTCGGTGCACTATACGTAGGGGAGAGTGAAGCTTTTAAACAAACTATTACCATCATTAAAGCAGATCAAATTGAAAAAGATTTGAATGAAAAAGGTAAATCTGTTTTAAATATAAACTTTGACACAGATAAAGCTACTTTGAAACCTGATGGTAAAGATGTGGTTGAAGAAATAGCTAAGGTGTTGCAATCAAACTCGTCTTTAAAATTAGATATCAATGGGTATACAGATAATGTAGGAGATGCTAACCATAATCTTCAATTATCCAAAGATCGTGCGAATACGGTGTTAAATACACTAATAGAAGGTGGAATAGATAAGTCTCGTTTATCAGCAAATGGATTCGGAGCGACTAATTTTATCGCCGATAATAATACGGATGCCGGTAAAGAACAAAATAGGAGAGTTGAACTAATTAAAAAGTAGCCATTAACTTTTTCGAAATAAATAAAAGCCTGCATTAATGCAGGCTTTTATTTATTATAGAGGTTTTAAAATGTCTTATTTTAAAGCGAATTTAAAACCTAATGAGAATCTTGAGGGTTCAAAGTGCGAATTGTTAGTAAGATTCCACCATGGTTTCCAATCGAAGTGCATAGCTAATGGTGTTGAAGGTATTCTAAATTCAAGTCCTACTGCAGGGCGAATAGCAAAATAAGTACTGTTATCATCATCCCAATCACCATGGTCAACAAATGCTATTTGTGGACCAAAACCCACATACCATGATAGTCCATCAGTTCCTGAAATATGTTCATTATATGAATAATCAGCGCCAATTACTGTAATGTTATCTCCAAATAATACCTGTGCATTACCGGCATTGTTTCCACCGAAACTATGCTTAATTTGAGGGCCAAATAACGTTTCACCATCTCCTAAATCAATCCCTAATCCAATGGCTGTACGATAAGGAGTTTGTGCATTTACTTGCTGCATAGCAGCGATAGATAAAATTAGAAATGTTAGAATAGGAATAAATACTTTCTTCATGATAATAAATAAATTGTTTCTTTTTAAAACTTCCGATATAGAAGCTTTTGCTGTTATAACAAATAGTCTGCCAACTAGAGGTGTTTTATTGTAAAAAATGCAATTTAACAGATTAAGAAGTTCTTGATTTTATTGATTGAAATGTACGGTCTACCATCAGGATGGATCCAAAAGTGATTACAAAAACCAACACTAAGCAAGCCTTTGTTAACCAAAATTTTATATTTTAGAGAAAATAAATCTAAAGCTATGCTTAAACCTCTTTTATTGTCAATACTGATCATTTCCTGCAATGCTATTTCTAAAGATAATCTGTCGTCTATGGGAAAAATAGAGGTCCTCGATCCCTCTTTCAAAAAGATTATAGATCCAAGTGCAAAAATTGAGAAACTTGCTGAAGGTCTTACATGGGCAGAAGGACCTGTTTGGATAAATGATGGTCATTATCTTTTATTTAGCGATCCTACTAAGAATACTATATTTCAGTGGTCCGAAAAAAATGGACTACAAGAGTTTTTAAATCCTTCAGGCTATGAAGGTAATGATAGATACAGTGATGAACCGGGAACTAACGGATTAATTGTGAACAATGAAGGGTTCCTTATTGCGTGTGATCATGGAAACCGTAGAATAGCTAAGATCTCAATGAAAACCAAGATGAAGGAGT
>Ga0308157_10001483_pt1 | contig 47778 bp, 40 predicted proteins | sample PhyBR1_FD_201035 | JGI IMG/M metagenome (GOLD analysis project Ga0308157, IMG submission 201035) | Phyllosphere microbial communities from UC Gill Tract Community Farm, Albany, California, United States - DLSLB.R1 | ecosystem: Host-associated > Plants > Phyllosphere > Unclassified | place: USA... | reverse complement strand
CTAAAGAATATGAGTACGGATTTTATACCAATATAGAATCTGAGACTTTCCCTATTGGCTTAAACGAAGAAATTGTAAGAGCTATTTCTCTTAAAAAAGAAGAACCTGAATGGATGACCGAATGGCGCATCGAGGCTTTCCGTGCATGGAAAGAAATGATCGAACCAGAATGGGCAAACGTTCGTTACGAAAAGCCAGATTTTCAGGCCATTTCATATTATTCAGCTCCAAAACAAGTAGACCCTAATAAAACGCTGGACGATGTAGATCCAGAATTATTAGAGATGTATAAAAAACTTGGAATTTCTGTTGATGAACAAAAAATGATGAACAATGTCGCTATGGATATTGTTGTCGATTCTGTTTCTGTAGCAACAACTTTCAAGAAAACTTTGGCAGAAAAAGGAATTATTTTCTGTCCGATTTCTGAAGCTATTAAAGAACATCCTGAATTAGTGAAAAAATATTTAGGAACTGTTGTACCTCAAAAAGACAACTTCTACGCAGCATTAAACTCAGCTGTTTTCTCTGACGGAAGTTTCTGTTATATTCCAAAAGGCGTTAAATGTCCAATGGAACTTTCAACTTATTTCAGAATCAACCAAGCAGGAACTGGACAATTCGAAAGAACTCTAGTTATTGCTGATGAAGGAAGTTACGTTTCTTACCTTGAAGGATGTACTGCTCCAAGCCGTGACGAAAACCAATTGCACGCTGCTGTGGTTGAATTAATCGCTTTGGATGATGCTGAAATTAAATATTCTACAGTTCAAAACTGGTTCCCAGGAAATAAAGAAGGAAAAGGTGGAGTTTACAACTTTGTAACCAAAAGAGGTTTATGCGAAACAAACGCTAAAATTTCTTGGACACAGGTTGAAACTGGTTCTGCTGTAACTTGGAAATATCCTTCTTGTGTATTAAAAGGAGATAATTCAGTAGGAGAATTTTATTCTATTGCTGTTACCAATAATTTCCAACAAGCTGATACTGGAACAAAAATGATCCATTTAGGAAAAAACACTAAATCGACTATTATTTCTAAAGGTATCTCGGCTGGAAAATCACAAAATAGCTACCGTGGCTTAGTGCAAATCTCTCCAAGAGCAGAAAATGCAAGAAACTTTTCTCAATGTGATTCATTGTTAATGGGTAACAATTGCGGAGCGCATACTTTCCCTTATATCGAAAGTAAAAATCCATCTGCAAAAATCGAGCACGAAGCAACTACAAGTAAAATTGGAGAAGATCAGGTATTTTACTGTAACCAAAGAGGTATTCCAACTGAAAAAGCGATTGCCTTAATTGTAAACGGTTTCAGTAAAGATGTATTGAATAAACTTCCAATGGAATTTGCTGTTGAAGCTCAAAAATTATTAGAGATTTCTTTAGAAGGATCTGTAGGTTAAGAACCGAGTTTTTAACCATTAAAAAAGAATTTTATATCATATTAAAATAAAAGATTTTTCAAAGTTTCGCTTTTCGGCACAACTGAGAACTTGAAACTTGAAACTTTAAACAAAAAAAAGATGTTATCAATAAAAAACCTTCACGCCGCAATTGGTGATAAAGAAATCCTTAAAGGAATTAATATAGAAGTTAAAGCTGGAGAAGTTCACGCTATCATGGGACCAAACGGTTCTGGAAAAAGTACACTTTCTGCTGTTATTGCAGGAAACGAAAATTATGAAGTTACAGATGGAGAGGTTATCCTTGACGGAGAAGATCTTGCTGATTTAGCTCCTGAAGAGAGAGCACATAAAGGTGTTTTCCTTTCTTTTCAATATCCTGTAGAAATTCCTGGGGTTAGCGTTACTAACTTCATGAAGACTGCAATCAACGAAACTCGTAAAGCAAACGGACAGGAAGAAATGCCTGCAAACGAAATGCTGAAAGTAATTCGTGAGAAATCTGAATTGTTAGAAATTGATCGTAAATTCTTATCTCGTTCTTTAAACGAAGGTTTTTCTGGAGGAGAGAAAAAAAGAAACGAAATTTTCCAAATGGCAATGTTAGAGCCAAAATTAGCTATCCTTGACGAAACCGATTCTGGTCTTGATATCGATGCTTTAAGAATTGTGGCTAATGGTGTAAACAAATTAAAAAGCGACAAAAACGCAATTATTGTTATCACGCACTACCAACGTTTGTTAGATTATATCGTTCCTGATTTCGTTCACGTTCTTTACAACGGAAGAATTGTAAAATCTGGAGGAAAAGAGCTAGCATACGAATTAGAAGAAAAAGGATACGACTGGATCAAAGCAGAAAACTAGTTTACAGTTACAGTTTACAGTTTGCAAAAACTCATAACTCATAACTCATAACTTACAACTAAAGAAATGGATTTAAAAGAAAAATTAGTATCGTCTTTTATGGCTTTTGAAGAACGTGTCGATGTACATTCAGATTTACATGACATACGCACAAATGCCTTAAAAAACTTCGAAAATAAAGGTTTCCCAACCAAAAAAGAAGAAGCTTGGAAATATACATCGCTAAATGCCATCTTAAAAAATGACTTTACGGTTTTTCCAAAACAGGAAAATGCAATCGAATTCAATCAAGTTAAAAAATACTTTTTACACGAAATTGATACTTATAAATTGGTATTTATCGATGGCGTTTTCAGTTCGCATTTGTCTTCTACAACGCATGACGGAATCGATGTTTGTTTGATGTCATCGGCATTGACCAAACCAAAATATAAAATGGTTATTGATACGTACTTTAATCAAATCGCAAGTAAAGATGACAGCTTGACTTCATTGAATACTGCATTTGCAATTGAAGGTGCTTTTATCAATATTCCGAAGAAAAAAGTAGCCGATAAACCAATTGAGATTATGTATTTCTCAACTGGAAATGAAGCTGCTTTAATGGTTCAGCCAAGAAATTTGGTTATTGTGGGCGAAAATTCACATGTTCAAATTATTGAGCGTCACCAAAGTTTGAATGAAAATCCAGTTTTAACAAACTCTGTTACGGAGATTTTTGCTCAAAAACGTGCAATTGTTGATTATTACAAAATTCAAAACGACAACAGCGAAGCGAATTTAATTGACAATACATACGTTTCTCAACAACAAGAAAGTCATGCTTATGTTCATACTTTCTCATTTGGTGGAAATCTAACTCGTAACAACTTAAACTTTTACCACTTTGGTGAAAGATTGACAAGTACGTTAAACGGAATTTCTATTTTAAATGACAAACAACACGTTGATCATTATACTTTGGTAAACCACGCGCAGCCAAACTGCGAAAGTTTCCAAGATTATAAAGGAATTTTCTCTGATCGTTCGACAGGAGTTTTCAACGGAAAGGTTTTGGTAGAAAAAGAAGCTCAAAAAACAAATGCTTTCCAAAAAAGCAATAATATTTTATTGAGTGACAAAGCTACTATCAACGCAAAACCACAATTAGAGATTTTCGCGGATGATGTAAAATGTTCTCACGGATGTACTGTTGGACAGCTTGATGAAACAGCAATGTTCTACATGCAATCACGTGGAATTCCGAAAAAAGAAGCTAAGGCTTTATTGATGTACGCATTCTCAAATGCCGTTATCGAAAGCATTAAAATACCAGAATTAAAACAAAGAATTACTAAAATCATTGCCATGAAATTGGGCGTGAATTTAGGATTTGATTTGTAGTCAGGTTTTACCGCAAAGACACAAAGGTTACGCAAAGTTCGCAAAGGTTTATTACAAAACTTTGCGAACTTTGCGCTTTTACCGTTGCGCTCTTTGCGGTTAAATTTTATTTTTTTACCGAAGCAATAACTTCCTTCAAAAACCCATTAAAGTCAAAACTTTTATCACCTTCTCTTACTCCCATTCTCACAATTACCATATCCAGAGACGGAATAATTGCTACCATTTGACCTTGATAACCGCTGCAATAAAACATATCCCGAGGAACATCAGGGAATTTTCCTCCAGCGTTTAACCAAAACTGTGCACCATATTTGCCATCAGAAGTATTTGTTGGAGTTACGGTGTATTTTACCCAGCTTTCGTCTAGAATTTGCTCACCATTCCAGTTTCCTTTGCGCAGATATAATAATCCAAATTTTGACCAATCTCTTGGCGTTGCCCATCCGTAAGATGAACCTACGAAAGTTCCTGACATATCTTGTTCAACAATCATCGAGTTCATTCCGATTTTATCAATTACTGCGCTGTACCAAAAATCAAGATATTCTTGTTGTGTTTTGAATTGTCTTCTTAAAATCAGAGATAATAAATTGGTCGTTCCTGACGAATAATTCCAATGTGTATTAGGTTTAAATTGTGCTGGTTTATCCAATTGCACTTTTCCCATATCTTCGGCCTGAAAAAGCATTTTTGTAGCATCACAGATTGTACTGTAATTCTCTTCCCATTCTAAACCAGAATTCATGTGAAGCAAATCATTAAGTGTGATGTTTTTACGCTCATCATTTTTCCATTCTATAACTGGAGCAGGTTTGTAAATATCTATTTTTCCTTGTTTAGCCAAAACGCCAAAAGCCGAACTTGTAATGCTTTTTGTCATTGACCAGCCTAAAATTTTACTGTCTTTATTAAAACCTGTATCGTATTTTTCGGCAATCAACTTATCTTTATACAAAACCACAACAGCGCGAGTTCTTTTGATTTTTCCACCTGTTTGGTCAAAAGCATTATCGACAGCTTTTTTCAATTTCGAATAATCTACATCAGAAAATGCAGTGTCTTTTGGCTCATTATTTCCGTATGGAAAAGGAAGATTGTTTTCTAATTTCGTTCTCTTTGGAAGTAGATATGGTTTTGAAACATCAAAATTATCATTAATCAAAGTTGCTCCAAGGCCTTCACGATAAATTGCTTTTCTTTCTTTCAATCCATAAACAGAAGAAATAGCATATTTTCCTGCATCATCAATGGAGTTTTTCGCCAGATCAATCATATCGATATCATTGTCAGTTTTCTCAATTAGATCCAACGGACGATTATCTATAAAATGTCCAGATGCGACACTTTTGGCCGAGAAGCCTGAAATCAAATCAAGCTTTGGATAAGTTGTAAATCCGAAATACAAAAAAGCAAGAACCACTGCAAGCAAAAGTACTTTGAGAAATTTTTTCATGATGATTTAATTTATTTTTAATGCAATATAAATAATTTATGTTCACGATTTTAAGCATCAAATTAGAAAACTGTTTCAGATAATTCATAAAAGCGAACCGATTTTTACAAAATCATCATTTAAGCCTTTAATCAATGGCATCATAAAAGGAAATTATAGAATTGCTGTATAAACAAATTTAGTTTTAGTACTTTTGTAAATAGATTTTTTCTAAATAAGACATGCTAGATATTCAAAAAATAAGAGCTGATTTCCCAATACTTTCTCAAACTGTAAACGGAAAGCCATTAGTATATTTCGACAACGGAGCTACTTCGCAAAAACCACAAGTTGTAATTGATGCAGAAGTAAAATATTATCAGGAAATCAACGCCAATATTCACCGTGGCGTTCACACTTTGAGCCAGTTAGCAACTGATGCTTACGAGGTTGCTCGCGGAAAAGTAAAAGACCATATCAACGCCAAACATGCCCACGAAGTTCTTTTTACTTCGGGAACAACACATGGAATTAATTTGGTTTCAAATGGTTTTGCTTCCATTTTAAAACCTGGTGATGAAGTTGTAGTTTCTTCATTAGAACATCACAGTAATATTGTGCCTTGGCAAATGTTATGCGAGAAAACTGGAGCAATTTTAAAAGTTATCCCAATCAATGACAATGGAGAATTAATCATTGAGGAATTTGACAAATTGCTTTCAGACAAAACAAAAATTGTTACTGTAAATCATATTTCAAATGCATTGGGTGTAATCAATCCAATCAAATATATTATTGACAAAGCACATGCTGTAGACGCAGCAGTTTTAATTGATGGCGCGCAAGCTGTTCCGCATTTAAAACCAAATGTTCAAGAATTAGATTGTGATTTTTATGCTTTTTCTGGTCATAAAATGTGCGGACCAACAGGAACAGGAATTCTTTACGGAAAAGAAGAATGGCTTAACAAACTTCCTCCTTACCAAGGCGGTGGTGAAATGATCAAAGAAGTTACTTTCGAGAAAACAACTTACGCTGATCTTCCTCATAAATTTGAAGCTGGAACTCCAAATATCGCTGGCGGAATTGTTTTAGGAACTGCCATTGATTATTTAAACGAGATCGGTTTTGATAAAATTCATGAATATGAAAATGAATTATTAGAACATGCTACAAAACGCCTTAACGAAATTGAAGGTATCCGAATTTATGGAAACACCAAAAATAAAGCTTCTGTAGTTTCATTTAATATTGATGGAATTCACCCGTATGATGTTGGTTCTATTATAGATAAATTAGGAATTGCCGTTAGAACAGGACATCATTGTGCGCAACCGATCATGAATTTCTTCTGTATTCCAGGAACAATTCGTGCTTCTTTCTCTTTTTACAACACAAAAGAAGAAATTGACGCAATGGTTGATGCTGTGAAAAAAGCACAAACCATGTTAAGCTAAAAAAGAAACGTATGAGAATATTATCACTATTGCTTTTAACTCTTTTTATTGCAACTGGATGTTGCAGTCAAAAAAAGACCGATATGAAATCGACACAAATTGAATACTCCGCTCATTCTAGAGGCTATTTTAAAGTGATAACGGTACAAGGCAAAACTGTTTCGGTTATTAAGGAACGTAATAGTGAAGCCGTTACAAGCAATATTGATGATGCAAAATGGAATAAAATTGTTGATGCGTATTCAAAAGTAAATTTGGAAGGACTTTCTACTTTAAAAGCACCAACTGACAAGCGTACTTATGACGGTGCTGCAATAGGAAATTTAAAAATAGTAAAAGACGGAAAAACGTATGAAACTCCAGGTTTCGATAATGGTTTTCCTCCAAAAGAAATTGAAAAACTAGTTAATTTATTAGTTGATTTTTCTAAAGAATAATTATGACAATAAAAGAAATACAAAACGAAATAATAGACGAATTTTCAATGTTTGATGATTGGATGCAGCGTTATGAATACATCATCGAACTAGGAAAAAGTCTTCCTTTAATAAAAGAAGAATACAAAACCGACGATAATTTAATTAAAGGTTGTCAGTCAAAAGTTTGGTTGCAAGGTGAGCAAAACGATGATAAAATTGTTTTTACAGCAGATAGCGATGCTATTTTGACAAAAGGAATAATCGCAATTTTAATTCGTGCTTTTTCCAATCAAAAACCAAAAGATATCCTAGAAGCCGATACGGATTTTATCGACGAAATTGGACTAAAAGAACATTTATCTGCAACTCGTGCCAACGGTTTGGTTTCGATGATAAAAAACATCAAAATGTACGCTTTGGCTTTTGATGCAAAAAACAATAATTAAAATTCTTTCTGCCACGAATTTCACGAATTATCACTAATTTTTAAATTCGGGAAATTTGTGAAATTCGTGGCAAAAAAACAAATAACAAAATGGAACAAGAAATAGACACAAACGAATTAGGAGAATCAATCGTAAAAGTTTTAAAAGGAATTTACGATCCTGAGATTCCTGTAGATATTTACGAATTAGGATTAATTTACGATGTAATGGTAAATACAGATTACGAAGTAAAAATCCTTATGACGCTTACTTCTCCAAACTGCCCAGTTGCCGAAAGTTTACCAAGAGAAGTAGAAGAAAAAGTAAAAACAATCGAAAACATTAAAGATGTTGACGTTGAAATTACTTTTGATCCGCCTTGGAGCAAAGATTTAATGAGCGAAGAAGCGAAATTAGAATTAGGAATGCTTTAATATTTGTTTCAGGTTTAAAGTTTCACGTTTCAGGTTACACAACTTGAAACGTGAAACCTCAAACTTGAAACTAACTTTTCATATGGAAGAAATTATCAATAAAGTTGCCAATAGTGCTTTAGAAGTTTTTGATTTGGAGGATTATTATCCAAAAGGAATGCGTGTGCAGATTGACATTTCGCAATGGCTTTTGGAGGGATTTTTATTGAAAGAAAAAGACTTTAGAGAACACCTTAAAAACCACGATTGGTCACAATATCAAGATCAATATGTGGCGGTACACTGCAGTACAGATGCTATAATTCCGGCTTGGGCATTAATTTTGGTAAGTGTTCATTTAGCACCTTTCGCAAAAAAAGTCGTTAACGGAACAATTGAAGATCTTGACGCCAGTCTTTACGAAGAAATTCTAACTAAAATTGATTACTCTGCATACAAAGGCAAACCTGTAATTGTAAAAGGTTGCTCGAGAAAACCCGTTCCTATGAGGGCTTACATTTTGGCAACAACTTATCTTCAGCCATTTGCCAGAAGCATTATGTACGGCGAAGCATGCTCTGCAGTGCCTTTATACAAAGAATCTAAGAAATAACCTGCAATAACAGGATAACATCTCTTAACTTTCCATTGGTTTTTAGTATATTTGATAATACACTCTAAACTAAAAACCATGAGAAAGATTCTATCATTGCTCTTCGTTTTAGCAAATCTTACTTTTGTTCAAGCCCAAAACACCGAAAAAGAACTAGCACAAAACACCGAAAAAGCCGTAAAAAAAATCAATGATACAATTGAAAAAGAAGGCTGGAAAGCAAAAGGAACCGTATCTCTTTTATTAAATCAGTCCAGCTTCAATAACTGGATTGCGGGAGGTGAAGACAGCTTTTCGGGAACACTCGGAATCAATTACGACTTCAATTACAAAAAAGAAGATGTAACCTGGGACAACAAAATACTAGCGTCATACGGTCTATTACAAACTAAAAATACTGATTTCGGAAAAAAAACGGATGACCGTTTAGAATTTAACTCCATTCTTGGTAAAAGAGCCTTTGGTGAATGGTATTACTCTTATTTCTTAAACTTCAGAACTCAATTTACGACAGGTTATATTTATGGGCAGGATGCCAACGGTAAAGAAATCAGAACTGAACAGACGAAGTTTATGTCGCCAGGATATCTTACCACTGGACCTGGTATTTATTGGTCTAAAGATGAAAATCTTAAAATTAACTTCGCCCCACTGACTTCAAAATTCACTTTTGTAGACAACGCTTATACAAGCGGCATTGATAGGTTTACTGGTCTGCCTTATGTAGATGGAGATTATTTTGGTGTTGATGAAGGCAAAACCATGCGCTATGAACTTGGTTTTTATGCATCAGTTTATTACAAATTAGCCATTATGACGAATGTAACGGCAGAAAACACACTTAATTTATATTCTAATTATCTAGAAGATCCTCAAAATGTAGATATCAATTATTCTTTGAATATCATTATGAAAATTAACAAATTCTTATCTGCAAATTTTGCTTTTCAAGCAATATATGATGACAATGCCTTCAGAGGGCTTCAAACCAGACAAGTATTTGGTTTAGGCGTTAATTTTGGATTTTAATCTGAAAATTGAAACTGCTAATATTTTATCTTAAAAAACGCCAAGGTTTTCATAAGCTACGTTTTTATAAAAATGCAAAGTTCGCAAAGCTAAATCTACATATAGCTTTGCGAACTTTATACTTTCTGAAGATAATTTAAATAATCTTTGCGGTTAATTATTCCTCTTCTTCATCCTTTTCAACTGCATCCTTATAATCTGGATATAAGAAATTGTTATAAGGAAAACGTGTTATATGAATCTGGCGAACAGCTTCATAAACTGTTTCTCTGAATTCTTCGAAATTCTCTTTATTTCTTGCAGAAATAAATAAAGCTTTATTCTGACCAACATTACTCATCCAAGTTTGTTTCCACTCGTCAAGTGTCCAGTATTTTCTGGTTCTTTCCGTAATCAAATCATCTTCTTCGATAGTTAAATGTTTGTAAGCATCGATTTTATTAAAAACCATAATGGTTGGTTTATCGTTGCTTTTGATCTCTTGTAAAGTCTTATTTACAGACTCGATATGATCCTCAAAATCTGGATGAGAAATATCTACCACATGAAGCAACAAATCGGCTTCACGAACCTCATCTAGGGTACTTTTAAAAGAATCAACCAATTGTGTTGGTAATTTTCTAATAAATCCAACTGTATCAGAAAGCAAAAAAGGAAGGTTTTTAATAACCACTTTTCTAACTGTTGTGTCTAAAGTTGCAAATAATTTATTCTCAACAAAAACATCACTTTTACCAATTGCATTCATTAAAGTCGATTTTCCAACATTGGTATATCCAACCAAAGCTACACGAACCATTGCTCCACGATTGCTTCGCTGAATACTCATTTGCTTGTCAATCGTTTTGATTTTATCTTTCAGCAACGAAATTCTATCACGTACAATACGTCTGTCTGTTTCAATCTCCGTTTCTCCAGGTCCACGCATACCGATACCCCCTTTTTGACGCTCAAGGTGTGTCCATAAACCAGAAAGTCTTGGCAACAAATATTGGCATTGCGCCAATTCTACCTGCGTTCTTGCGTATGAAGTTTCGGCTCTCTGTGCAAAAATATCTAGAATCAAGTTCGTTCTGTCTAAGATTTTGCAGTCAATTATTCTTGAGATATTTTTTTGCTGAGATGGCGTTAATTCATCATCAAAAATTACAGTAGATATTTTGTTCTCTTTTACAAAAAGATTGATGTCGTCAATTTTTCCTGTTCCAACAAAAGTTTTCGGATTAGGGCGTTCCATTTTCTGCGAAAAACGTTTAATAACTTCACCTCCAGCGGTAAAAGTTAAAAACTCCAATTCGTCTAAATATTCATTTAGTTTTTCTTCACTTTGATTCTGAGTAACAATACCAACGATAACTGTTCTCTCAAAATTTATAACTTCTTTTTCTAACATAGTCTTGAATAAGGTGCAAATTTAATCATTTGTCAGCTACAATCAATTATACAATTTTGTTTTTACGTTTATATTAAGACATTATAATTCAAAAAAAAATGGAACCCGTCAAGATAAACTCAACTAAAGCTCCACTTTTCAAATGAATGGTCTAAGTTTAAAACCTTTATTCGTAAATAAACGTTTTTTCCGTTTTCACAATTCCGTTTTCTTCTATTTGAGAACAAGAAATTGGGTAATTTAATTTGTTGTATTTGTATTTTCTGCTCACCGCAACTAAAGCTGTAGATGATGGGCTGAAATTCATTTCGTTATTATAAGAAATAGATTCAAACTCAAATTCCTCTTCATGATAAGAAACCATCGGAACAATTACTTTGTAATTATCTCCAAAAAGACTCTGAACGATTAACTGGTCAACCGACTTTTTATCATCGTAAGTGTATGATTTAGAAATTTTATCTCCTACCAATCCTTTATGTCTTGACACATTATCGTTTACATAAACATATTCTAATTTTCCAATAATAGCCTTATTTCTATCTCGTGAAGTACGTCTTACAATAATTCCGTTTTCAACAAGATATTCAATATCGTCTACTAAATTCTGATGGTTGGTACTCTTTTTTGTAGTTACTTTTACCCTTGCTCCTTCATATACAAAAGAAACCACTTTTGTAATATAATTAGGCCCCTCCTGATATTTTTTTACAAATTTGGTAATGTTGTTATCAGCGTTGTAAGTATAATTGATTACTTCTTTCCAATCGCTTCCAACTTTGTCTTTTACAGTCATATCCAGCAAGCCGTTTTTGTTGTAATAGAAATGCTGTACAACATCTGAAGTGGTTATGGTTTGAAGTTTACCTTCTTTAAAAACTATCGTTTTGTTAACAATTTCGCCGTCTTTAGAGTTTTGGTAATTTGTTCTTACAATGTTAATCTGCTTTAGTTTAACGTCGTCTTGACTGTGCATCAAGAAAGGAAACACCATCATTAAGATGGCAATAAAGTAGGTTTTCATGTGGTATTTGTATTGATTTGGGATGACCAAAGTACAAAATTCAATTAGATTTTAACGTTTTGAAATACAAAAACTACAAACTTTTCAATAATACTTTGGAAATCAGCACATTATTTTCATTATTCTAAATTAGTTTTTACTTCTCTCCAAATATCTTTATGTCATCTACCATAAAAGCGCCATTTAATGTTTTGTCTTTTCCAGAACCAATATATTTAAATGCAATATGTATGTTTCCAGAATAAGCAGAAAGATCGATTCCGCCAGAACTTATAAATTCTCGAGCAGGCGCTGAAAGCGTTGGCACTTTTGCTTCCAATTTTGTCCATTTTGCTTTGGTCACACTTGCACCGTCAAAATTGGTTGAAACATAAACCTCTAAAGTATTTAGAGGCGAATCTACTTTCAAATCATGCTGTGCACTTCTAAACGAGAGAACAGCATTTTTGTATCCTGTAAGATTTATTTTTGGTGAAACTAACCAAGCTATATTCTCAGCTGCAGTTGTACTTGTGGTATTAAATTCTGCATATCCATTTCCAGAATACACCATGCTTTTCCACAATTTTGCTGCTTTTTCAACAATATTACTCCAACCTGGAAGCGTAAAATTGACATTGTTTTTAACCGATTGGAAATCTTCAGAAAAAAATGGAGTGCTTCTTTTCCCATTCATTGCAATATCACTTTCATAGCGAACCATAAACTGATAATCAGAACCAAATTTTGTTAGAATACCTCTCACTTTTCCACTTCCCTCTGGCACAAAATGATCTGCAAATTTTGCATAAGCGCTTGTTCTAAAAATAATCTGATTTCCTGTTTTATCCCTCAAATACCAATTCGTTGAACCTCCTACATTATTGGATTCTTCAAAATAATGGCGTCCTAATGCCGCTTCTGTAAATTCAACATCATTTAATTCAATCAAAGTATTTAGTTTAGAATCTGAAAACGCTTCTTCCACAGAAAGTGATTTTACCAATTGATTTTCATCTATAGTTGTACAGGAAGCATTCAACACATTTCTATATTCGTTTTGAGAAATCCTTCCAATTGTTGGATCTCCAGCATTGCTCACATACAAACTTCCGATTCTTAAACCACCATAATACAAATCTGTAAATTGATTTTTAAGTTTTACAAACACTTTATTTCCCACTCGATAATCAATGTAAGTGTTTGTAGCATCAACTGGAGCACTAAAACCAATCGCAGGCGCATTTTCAGTTTCTTTTGTCTGTAATGAAATCGTTTTGAAAAAATTACCTCCTTCATCACTCGATACAACATAAGCTTCTATGATATCATCATATAAATATTGTTTTGCAGTCGTTCCCGAAAGCTCGTATATTTTTGCTACCGATTTGTTTACAGTAAAATTGGGTTGATTACATTTTAATTCTGGTGTTTCAACCTCGTTACTGCAACCATACAGTAACGATATAACAAAAAATAAAATTAGTTTTTTCATGAGGAATAGGTTTATAAACCGATTGTAAGATTTAGAAAATAAGTTCGGCCATAGCCATAATAATATCTTGGTCCAAAAGATGGCGTTCCACTAGATGCGTCCTGATTTAGTGCTCTAAAATTGGCATTTCTTGCCTGTTCAAAACCACCAGTTTTATACATTAAATCGAAAACATTATTTATACTGGCAAAAAGTCCAACGTATTTTTTATGAATACGCCAAGATTTGCCTCCGCTAAAATTTAGTAATGTAGCAGGATTAAACTTTTCTTGTTTTAACAATTCATTTCCTCTTTCGGAAGTTGCTTCAGGAAAAGGAAAACCATTGGCTGGATTGATATAAAATTGAGAAGTACGAGAAATTGGCGAAACATCAATATAGCTTTCTGCCAAATAATTGATGTTGCCTCCAATCCACCAGAACTTTGGATCACGATATTCTAATCCAAAAGAATAAGCCTGCTGTGGAGTTCCTGGCTGTTTGTAGTTCTTTAAATAAGCGCGTCCAAAATCAAAAGACGTTTGCGCTCCTTCTTTCGCTCTATTGGCATCGTTTACAATGATTACATTCGGATTGCTATTGTAGATGTAATTCCCGAATGCTGCAGATAAAGTTGTTTTTACTGTTGGCCAAATCTGATATTCAAAACTTAATTCTGCTCCAGTATTTATCTTATCCAAATTGGTCAAAGTCTGACTTACAAATGCATTGGTTGAATCATAACCCGAACCGTTGTCAAAAATTCCTTCTGCATAGAAATAAGAAGTTTTTGAAGTATTTTTAATCAAAGAATAATATGCTGTTAAACGTAATTTGAGTTTTGCAGAACGGTATACATAATTAGCCTCGGCACTACTGATATTTTCACTTTCGATTCCGTCAACGACATTATTATTTAAGCGTGAATTTGAAAACGTATTTCGAAGCGAAGGCGCTCTGGTAAAATGTGCAGCATTAAAAAACAACAATTGTTTTCCTGAAATTTTAAAGGTGAAACCTCCTTTGAAGCCGAAATTCTCAAAATTTACTTTCTCACTTTTTCCTAGCGAATTTGTTGGATACAATCCGTTTTGATATAATCCTTCTCTTTGGTAATCTGACATGGAATAGGATTGTGCCAAGAAGAATTCTGTTTTGTTATAGCTAAATTTAAACTGTGCAAAAACATCTAAAGTATTCGCCAGTAAATTATAATTGTATCCGTAAATATCTCCTTTTTCGACTTGGCGATTTGGATGCTGCAAATCGGACTGAGAAAGGCTTCCTTTATAAAACGGATCAATATCATCAAAATAAGCGCCACCAAGAAGATCTAATAAATATTGAAAATTATGCGATTTTAATTTCTTAAAAGTAAATCCGCCATCAAAAGAAATATTGGGAGTTATCTGTGTATTCAGATTTGAATTTACTGCCAAAGTCCGATCGTCTGTTCTATCTTCATAAAGCACATAATGACTTTGAGCAGGCAAATAACCATTTTGCCCTATTTTTTGATTGGCAAAATACATCTCATCCCAATTTATCTGTGACTGGTCCAGAAATGCCACTTTGTTTTTTTCTGCATTTTCATAATCTGGAGTAAACGCGCCTGAAAATTCGCCTTGATCTTTCGCGTAAAGCGAACTAAAATAGCTTGGCATTTTTTTGTAATAAACAGGATCTGGACTATCTGCATTTTGGTAATCAATATTGCTGTTTCCAACTTTTCCAAATTGATACATAATGGCAGAATTCAGGTTGGTTTTATCATCAATTTTAAAATAATGATTCAGCATAAAGAGTGGCTCTTCTACATTTTTTACTCTTGCATTTCTCTTTTCGCCATTCTGAAATCCCCAATACGAATTGTATTTTTCGCCCGTTAAATCAGTAACCTCAGCTGTATTAGCAGAATTTTTTCCGCGCGAATTTGGCGTGTAAAATCCTGTAAAATTGAGAGAATGTCTGTTGTTTAGTTTCTTTTCGACACTAAGAAAAAAAGAGTTGGCATCGAAATTTGTGCCTTCAAAATACCCTTCATCTGCCCAGCGTTTTCCAGCCGAAACTACAAAAGCCCAACCACAAGCATTCATTCCCGAAGCATATGTTCCTATTGCTCGCCATAAATAAGTAGTATTACTTCCAGAAAACGTTAGTGATGTTCCTTTTCTATACAAAGAAGCACGAGTAAAAATCTGTTGTGTTCCTAAAACGCCTCCAAAAGTATAATTGGAAGCTGCTGTTCCTACTGAGAATTCCTGATTTCGGAGCACATTATTTAAACCGCCCCAATTTCCCCATTGTGGTCTGCCATCGTAGATTTTATTCATTGGCATTCCGTTAAGCATCGTGGTTGCATTTTCGCTGTCTAAACCTCGAACACGAAATCTAGCCTGTCCCCAATTGAATGCCGATGCCTGCATAAAAGCATCTTTTGAAGATTGTAAAAGTCCAGATGTCATTTCTGATGAACTGTTATCATCTGAAAAATCATTATCTGAGAGCGTAATCAATGCAGCCGGAACCTCGTCTGAATAAGTGTCTTCTAATTGTAAAATACCGAGATCAATATCCTGTCCAGAATTAGACTTTACTTTTAAAAGAAAATCTTTGTATCCTTGACTTCTTAGTAAAAGCAGCTGTTCTTTTTTGGGAAATATATGAAGTTCAAATTTCCCAGTTTTTGACGTAAGCTGCATCACGGCTGTATTCTGTATCGTTACCACTACACTTTCCAACGGATTCTGTGTTCGGGCATCAATAACAATTCCTGTTACTGTAATTTCTTTCTGCGAAAAAGCAAAATTAAAAAACCAAAAAATAAAGAAGACTGCGTAATTTTTTACCATTAAAACCTATTATTAACTTTGAAAATATTCTAGGATTACAATCCTTAATTCAAAAGATAAAATTGGTTTTTGGAAAAAAAAAAATTTCAAACTTCAGCGCTTGAAGTTTGAAATTCAAAAATAAACAAAATATTTAATTGTAATTAAATTCTTTCAAATTTATTTTAATATAATGAAAGAATAGTTAAAAGAAGTCAATTTTACAAAGGGAGTTCATTACGCTTCAGTTCTAATTTTAGAAACCATAAAAGCGATTAGAACACCAAAAATTCCGATAAAGGCAAAAGAAAACTGCAGTCCGAAACTTTGTGCAATGTGTCCAATAACTGGTGGCCCCATTAAGAAACCTAAGAAACTTACACTCGAAACAATAGTTAAAGCCTCTCCAGCTGGAACTGTTGGGTTTTTACCTGCAATACTATATACTGTAGGAACGATCGTTGCAACGCCCAAACCTACAAACATAAAGGCAATGGTACACGGAATGATATAAGGAAGAAAAACAGCTGTAAAAAGTCCAGCTGAAATCATAACTCCACTGATCTGCATAACGCGTTCACGTCCAAATTTATTGATTAATCCGTCGCCAAGAAATCTTCCGCTAGCCATCATAATCATAAAAGAAGTGTAGCCTAAAACCACCAATGGTCCAGGTGCTTTTACAATATCTTTAAAGTAAACGCCGCTCCAGTCGAACATAACGCCTTCGCTGGCCATACTGCAGAATCCGATAACACCTAACCAAAGTAAAGCGGTATCTGGTTTTACAAATAGCTTTTTGCCTTCTTCTTTTGGTTTCTTTTTTTCTTTGGCTCTAACCAAAAATTTAAAGTTAAATGCCACCATTAATAAAACAATCCCGGCTACAATAATAAAATGATGCAGCGGACTTAAATTTAAAGCCAGCATTCCCAAACCTACCAATGCACCTGTAAATCCCGCAAAACTCCACATTCCGTGAAAAGAGGACATGATTGTTTTTTTAAACAAAACTTCAGTATAAACCCCTTGCGTGTTTACGGCAATATTGGCAAGATTTCCGAACACGCCAAACAAAAATAATCCTAATGACAATTGTAATGATGTTGTCGCCAAACCTAAATTGATTAAGCACAAAACATACATTATTAAAGAGAAAATTAGAATACGATGGCTGCCGAATTTGGTTACCATTTTTCCTGAAAAAGGCATAACAATTAGCTGTCCAACCGGAAGTGCAAAAAGAATAGAACCTAAATCTCCTTCTGTTAAATGCAAAGCTGTTTTGATATCTGGAATTCTACTAGCCCATGTGGCAAAACTCAAACCCATTCCGAAATAAAACATTCCAACAGCAAAACGAATCCGATTTAAATAGGAAGCTTTGGCTTCTCTAAATACTTTCTTGATTTTGGCTTTAGTCTGAAAAAGCGATAATGGATTAATGTTTAACAGCATATTGAATTTTATTGGAATAGGATCAAAAATACTAAAAACGCTCGTTAAAGTGCATAAAGTCTAAGGTTATACACAATATACAACGTTATTGTTTATAAATTCAAAGGTTTTGAGTTGAATTCTTATTACTAAAATTACAATTTTTCGGCTTTAGTAGAATTATAATTGGTTTGATTTTTTTAAGAAAATAAAAAAGGGATAATCTCAAAAATTAAGACATCCCCTTTTATTTATATTTCTCTGTTCCGTAGGAACATTTCGTTGGTAAAAAAATCGTTGCCAATATTTTACGTTCCGTAGGAACGTTTGAGACATTAGATTATTAAAAAATAATGCGCAAAATCAAACGTTCCTACGGAACGTAAATGCACCTGAATATTATTTTTTTCTACTACCGACGAGACATTCCTACGGAATGTTTTTAGGATATGCCTATTACTTTTTGCTGGGCATTACTCGCAATTGCGGCTTCTATAACCTGCATTACTTTTACCCCTTCGTCTGCGGTAACAGGTTCTTTTTTATTGTTTGCAATAGAATCATAAACGCCATCGAAGAAACTGAAATAATTGCCTTGAAGCGTTGGTATTTTTTCTCGCATAATTTTACCGTCTATTTCGGTGTGTAAAAGTCCCTGTAAACTTTCATCTTCTGTTCCCCAAGAATCTAGGTTCGGTTTTTTACCAATTTTCAATTCGTCTTCCTGAACATCTCCGCGAGGTTTTAAGAAAGAACCTTTTTTTCCGTGAATGGTATATGCCGGATTGGCTTCTCTCACAAAAAATCCTGCTTTTAAACGGACTCTGAAATTAGAATAAAACAAAGTCAGATCGATCCAGTCGTCTACAACTGAGTTTTCTCTCGTTACTCGAATATCTCCAAATACAGCTTTTGGACAGCCAAATAAACTTACCGCCTGATCTATAATATGTGGCCCTAAATCTTTTAGAACTCCTGCTCCATCATTGGCAGTTTCTTTATGCGCTTTTGGGCTCAATAACGGATTGTATCGGTCAAAATGAAATTCGGCTTCGACTAAATCTCCCAAAAGACCATCATCGATTACTTTTTTAACGGTTTTAAAATCGCTATCCCATCTTCTGTTCTGGAAAACAACCAATTTCAATCCTTTTTCTTTCGCGATTTTTGCCAATTCTTTTGCTTCTTCAGCCGTTGTGGTAAATGCTTTTTCTACAACAGCATGTTTTCCTGCCAAAAGCACTTTTTTAGCATATTCGTAATGCGTTCCAACTGGCGTATTCACAATTACCAAATCGACATCATCCTTTAATAATTCGTCCAGCGAAGCATAGCTTTTTACGTATGGATAATCTTCTTGAATTAATTTTTTGCTTCTTTCCCAAGAACCTAAAAGTTCAAATCCTTCGTGAATATCTAAAAACGGAGCGTGGAAAACTTTCCCCGACATTCCGTATGATAATAGTGCTGTCTTTATCTTTTGCATGTTGTTATGTTTTTTTTGCCACAGATTATATGGATTAAAAAGGATTTTCTGTCTGCCACGAATTACACAAATTTTCACTAATTTTTTTAAGTTTCTGAACGCAACGATTTGTGAAAATTTGTGCAATTCGTGGCGAAAAAAAAAATTTAAAAAAAATCATTTTAATCTGTGGCTAATAAAAATATTTAAAGTTTAGCTCTTTCGTATTGTTTTGGCCATTGAATATCGTCGTTTAGTTCTTTAGCAAAATCCAACGGAAGGTTTGGGTTTCTTAAAGATTCTCTGGCGAACAGAATTAAATCGGCTTGACTGTTATTTAAAATTTCTTCGGCTTGTTTGGCTTCTGTAATTAAACCCACTGCGCCTGTAGAAATTCGTGCTTCTTGTTTTACTTTTTCTGCAAAAGGAACCTGATAGCTTGGCCCTAATGTGATTTTCTGATGCGAAACCAATCCGCCTGACGAAACATCAATTAAATCTACTCCTTTTTCTTTTAATATTTTAGAAAGTTGTACAGATTCTTCTGGGTTCCAACCATTTTCTGCCCAGTCGGTTGCTGAAATTCTAACCAATAAAGGTAAATCTGAAGGCCATTCTGACTGTACTGCTTCTACAACTTCTAAAGTGAAACGAATTCTGTTTTCGAAACTTCCTCCATATTCATCTGTTCTTACATTTGTTAAAGGCGATAAAAATTGGTGCAATAAATATCCGTGAGCCGCATGGATTTCTACAACCTGATATCCTGCTTCGACTACTCTTTTTGTTGCCGTTTTAAAATCGGAGATCACTTTCTGGATTCCGTTTTTATCTAACGCTTCTGGAAGAAAGGGTTCGTTGTCATGATACGGAATCGCACTTGGTGCAACGGTTTGCCATCCGCCTTGAGCGAAATCTAATTTTTTATTTCCCAACCACGGAGCCGAAACACTTGCTTTTCTTCCTGCATGCGCTAACTGAATTCCAGGAATCGAATTTTGAGAAACAATAAAAGCATTGATTTGTTTTAGTTTTTCGATGTGTTCGTCTTTCCAGATTCCTAAATCGGCTGGAGAAATTCTCGCTTCTGGAGAAACCGCCGTCGCTTCCTGAATAATAAGCCCTGCACCTCCACTGGCACGGCTTCCTAGATGAACCAGATGCCAATCGTTTGCAAATCCGTCAACGGCAGAATACTGGCACATTGGCGAGATTGCAATTCTATTTTTTAAAGTGATATTTTTTATAGTAAGCGGAGAAAATAATTTCGTTGCCATATACGTGTAACTTTTAATGAGTTTATACTACCAATTGAATAAGGCAGTGTTCAAAAAGTAAAGTTACAGTATCTTGTTAAAACGAGAAATCTAAATGTTTATTAATTAACAAACATTTAAATCAAATTCTGCTTATTCCACAAATTGAAATACTCCGTTTTTTGTTCTAACAAATCAAAATGATTTCCAGATTCCACAATTGAACCATTTTTCATAACTAATATAGTATCTGCATTGGCTATTGTGCTCAAGCGATGTGCAATGACGATTATAGTTTTTCCTGAGGATTTAAAATTATCAATAACATCTTTCACCATTTTTTCTGAATGAGTATCTAATGATGCAGTCGCTTCATCCATTAATAAGATTTCAGGATTTTTATACAATGCTCTTGCAATGGCAATTCTTTGTTTTTGTCCGCCCGAAAGCATCGCTCCGTTTTCACCAATCTGTGTTTCAAAACCGTTTGGCAATTTTTCGACAAACTCATGAATTCCAAGTTGTTTTGAGAGCTCTAAAATTCTCTGAATATTAGGAAAAGATTCCCCTAAAGCAATGTTTTCTATAATATTTCCAGAAAACAAATTAAGCTGTTGGGGAATAACACCAACAATTTTCCTTAAACTCTTATAATGAACATGTTGAAGATCAAAATCTCCAATATTAATTTTACCTTCTTTTATTGGGTAAAGGTTTTGCAATAACGAAATTAAAGTAGTTTTTCCGCTACCACTTTCACCTACAATAGCTGTTGTTTGGTTTTTCTTGAATACAGCATTAAAATTTTTAAAAACTTCGACTCGAGATCCATAACGAAAAGAAACATTTTCAAATTTTATATCTCCCAAATTTTCTTTTGATAATTCAATTTTGTTTTCTGTTTCTTCTCTTTCCAAATCCATGATTTCAAAAAGTCTGTCTGCTGCAATTAGTGCATTTTGTGCTGTTTTATTCATATTAATTAAGGATGCAACGGGCGATGTAAAATAACCGATTAACGCATAAAAAGAAAACAATTCTCCAGGAGTAATTGATCGGTCGATTACATAACCTGAACCAATCCACATTAAGATTACAGTAAATACAGATGCCAGAAACTGTGTCGATGTTGCGGCAAAAATGCCATTTAGACCAGATTTATAGGTTATGAATAATAGTTTTACAAATTTGTTTTCGGTTTTTAAATTTGAAAACTCTTCAATCCCAAATTCCTTTACAGTTCTAACATGCGTAATGCTTTCAACTAATTGTGTTTGTAATTCTGCCGCATTCTCCATTATGTTTCTTTCAACCTTTTTGTTGAATTTATTTAGCAGAAAATAAACAAAAACATAAAACGGAATAACCAGAATAATGACCAAAGCCAATTTCCAATAATAAGTAAACATTAATGCAAATGAAAAGACAACAATAAAAACATTTACAATCATTTCGATTGCGGTTTCATTTATAAAGGATCTTATTTTTACAGCGTCATTTATTCTTGATGTGATTTCTCCAATCTGCATGGTATCAAAAAATCGTTGAGGCAGATGAAGCAAATGTTTATAATAACCTAAGATTAATTTAGCATCGATTAACTGACCAGTTTTCATCACAAAAACACTCTTCTTTGACCCAATATAAGCTTGAAGCAAAATAATAGCGATCATAGAGACACTTAATAAATTAAGAAGATTTCTATTGCCATCAACCAAAACATAATCTGTTATTTTTTGAATATAGATAGACATAGCCAATCCTAAAACTGTAAATACTATAGCGCCAATTAATGCTTGAATTAATATAGTTTTGTGTGGCTGAATTAAATTCCAAAACCTTTTTATAGGTGACGTTTTTTCATCTACTATTTTAAAATCATCATTTGGTGCAAAAAGAATTAAAACACTTGTCCATATTTTTTGAAATTCTTCAAAAGTGTATGTTCCCATTTTGCCAAAACCTGGATCCATAACCGTGATTGTAGATTTTTCAACTTTGTAAATAACTACATAATGTTGCAATTGCTCTTTTACAATAATATGGGCAATAGCAGGAAGCGGTATTTTATCTAAAGAGTCTAAACCTCCTTTTACTCCTTTTGCTGTAAAACCCATTTTCTCGGCAGCTTCAATTATTCCAAGAACATTCGTGCCTCGCTTATCTGTGTTGGCATACTGACGAATTCTCGCTATTGGAAGATTAACTTTGAAATGGTTTCCAATAGATGCCAAACAAGCAGCGCCACAATCTTTAATATCATGTTGTTTTATTTTTATTGAAGCCATTTAATTTTAAGCTGATAGTTGTTTTGGGTTGAGCCAATTGTCTATTTTGTCAAATAGCAAATCGAATAAACTTCGGCGTGTAATTATATATCTCGTAGTTAAGGTCATTCCTTTTGAAACATCAGTCTTATATCCTGATTTTAGATGTAAAGTTTTAGAATCTAATGCACAGCGAACTTTAAAAAAAGCTTGCTCTCCCTGCATTGTTATATTTTGGTCAATATCAATTACTTTCCCTTCCAATAACCCCCATTGATTATAATTAAAAGCATCTATTTGAAATTTTACTTTTTGATTTTTCTTTATCAAACCAATATCGTTTGGAGAAACATTATTCTCAACAATAAGATGATCTGGAGAAGAAATTGTTGCAATAGATTGCGATACGTTTATAAAAGAACCTTTTTGAATCCCTGAAAAGTTTTCTATAGTTCCAGAAATGGGAGCCAAAACGAAATAATTATTGGCCTCAACGTTTATTTTAGCAACAGTTCCATTAAGATTTTTTAATCGTTCTTCTAAATCTCTTTTCTGATTTTCCCATGTTGATTTTTGCTGACTTATAAAACTTTGCAATGCTTGTTTGGCTAAGCTTAACTCATATTCATATTTTTCAAAATCTGCTTTTGCGATAATATCTTTATCGTACAAAATCTTATTTCGGTCATAATTTATCTGAGCGTGAGAAATTTTGCTTTGCAGTTCATTTTTTCCAGATTGAAATTTAAATAAATCTTCACGCGCTGTGGATGTCTGTAATTGTGATGGCTTATTTTGTAAAAGATTTGAAATATCACTTAACAACAACAAAACAGAGCTTGACAATGTATCTTGGGTTCTTTTATCGCTTTCCAAATTTTCTTTAGAGATCTTTAAAAGTGTATCTCCTTTTTTTACAAAAACATTATTCTTTAAAGCTATCCAATTTATTCTGCCACTTACAATTGTTGTAACAGGAACATTATCTATTTTACTTCGAATTATTCCTCTACTCTGACTGCTTATATCTAATTTAATTACTGGCAATAATCCCAAAAAAGTGATAACAGCAAGAAGAATTATCAAATAAATTGAAAAGCTTTTTGTTTTGTTTTTTGCAATAAGATTTTCGAGAGTGTTTATAGGGTCTGAACTAAACTGCATATCAATTAATTTACGGTGCTTGTCAATAAATTAAATATCGTATTCTCCAGAATTGTAATTATCAATTATTGCCTTTGCTTTTTCATAATCTTCTTCAGCTACTTTTAGTTTTATAGCATTTATATCTCCAACTAAAACTCCCCATGGGTTCAAAACAGACATTAGTGATGCATCTTCAAAAACTTGAATAGAAAAACTTTCCAATAACATTTTCAAAACAGTTGCTTCTTCTTTACTTCCTTGATGAATAGATATTCTTCTTTCTTGCTGGATCACTTTATTTCATTTTAATCTATGATCATAAAACCAACTTTGCTCTTATGATCTAATAATTTATGATTTAAACCTACTTTGAATATTAAATAAGCATAGATAAAGTCTCCGACTGCACCTAAAGTCATGGAAAAGCCAATAAATAAAAAAGTCAAATTATTATAAAGAAATCCATAAATTGAAGGCAATAATCCAAGAATAAAAAATGGTGCAAGTGCAACAACTAACATCTTCTTGGATTCTAACGGTTCTATACAATTTGCAAAAGGCATTAAATATTTCTTAATGAAACCAAATTTTACCGATTGCCATCCTTCTTTTGAAAAAAGCGCCATAAAAATTCCATGTATAATTTCATGCACAAGTATACCTACGCAAATAATTAAATTAGGAACCAATAAAATTAAAAGTACGTTTAGTTTTTTATTATCAAAAAACTGAAATGTTTGCTTTACTACTTTCAAATTCGCTGCAAAAATCTCATTCCATGTCAAATACAAAACAAATAGGAAAAGCAAAACAATCGGAACACTTATTAGCATTCCTAAAATTTGTACTTTTTTAGAATCAATAGAGATTTCTTTCATTTTCTATGATTTTATAATTTCTAGCAACTCCTGTGGAATTTTCAATTTATTTTTTGGAAAGAGATTAGTTTTAAAGAGTTAATGGCATATATAATATACAAGCTTGCCACACACATAACCTGCCCAATACAATAAAAATGACATTGCAACTATCAATAAAACAATTTTAAGAAAGGGGTCTTCTTTTAAAAATCCTTTAGAAAAATTCATAACTATTTATTTTTTAATTTTTTGTTTTTTATTAACTATATATATATAAAACAAAACCGTTAACGAACAAGAAATTCCGATTAAAAAAGAGCTAATGTGTTTTTCAGGATATTCTCTTAATATAACAATCGTAATGAAATATATTATTCCTAAAATGAAGATAATTTTTTTTTTCATAAACAAGGGTATTTAAACCTCTTCTGAGGATGTATTTTAAATTTTTATGAAACTGTCCAAGTTAGGGACAGTTTCATTCTTAAAGTTTTATAAAACCGAAGCTAAAAATCCGGCAAATGCTAAGCCACAAGCAATGCCTTCAACAAAATCTTTTAAATGAGATCCTCCTTCAATTTGGATTAACTCAATTTCATTTAATTGTTCTAATTCTAAATTCTCTGTTTTCATTGTTACATTTTTCTAATTAATTATTGTGCCATAACATATGCCAAACATGCTCCTGCTGCCCATGGAAAAGCTACTGCTGCTACACCAGCCCAGAAACAAGGTTCATGACCTCCTACTACTTCTTCTAATTCCTGAACATTAAGTTCAACTAAATTCAATTCTTCTAAATTCATAACTTTAAAATTTAAATGGTTAATTAATAAATCCAACAAAATTCATTTTCTCGAGAAGCATTTTGTTAGAGCAAACTTATTAGACTTCCGTCCAATAAACTTGGACGCAAGTTAGAACCGCCAAAAATTTCTCTTGATTCATCATCTTTTATTGTTTTTAGCGAAAAAATTAATATCAATTCAAAAGGAGTTTCATAATAAAATGTCTCCCTCTTTTTACAATATTTTACTGGCGCATCGAGTTCTTTTATAAGATCTAGCTCGTTATAAAACTGGCTTCGGCTCAAACATAACCTTTTGGCAAATGTTAAAGGAGAGCCTGTTTTTTCTCCGCAAATTAACTTATGCATTTTTTTGATTCTTTCAATTTGTCTAATAAAATTCATATTCTCACTGTAAAAAATTAATAAAACAAAAAAGTCTTTAAGAAATTCAAAATAGTTTTGTTAACTATTTAAGAATAATCTTTTAAGCTTAAAAAATGAAATTAGAATTGAAATTTTAAAAACACCTCCCCAATAAGTTTTAAAAATATCAGAATAGGACATTTTGTAACATTTTCATGCAATGAAGTACTAATACAATAAGTGAGATTTACTTTTTGTTTAATAAAAACTAATGTAATTATTAACAAACATTTAAAACCTTAAACACTATCTTGCACTCTTATATTAAAATAGAAAACGCTACTTTTGTGCGTTAAATACGAATTAAAAACAAAAAATGGATATAGTTATCAAACTCTCTCAATTTCTATTGAGTTTATCTTTACTTATTATTCTTCATGAATTAGGGCATTTTATCCCTGCTAAATTGTTTAAAACCAGAGTCGAAAAATTTTATTTGTTTTTTGATGTTAAATACTCACTTTTCAAAAAGAAAATCGGAGAAACAGAATACGGTATCGGATGGCTTCCGCTGGGTGGTTATGTGAAAATTTCTGGAATGATAGACGAAAGTATGGACAAAGAGCAAATGGCGCTTCCGCCTGAGCCTTGGGAATTTCGTACTAAACCGGCTTGGCAGCGTTTAATTATTATGCTTGGCGGTGTTACTGTAAACTTTATTCTAGCTTTTATTATTTATATCGGAATGGCATTTGCTTACGGAGATACTTACATTGCAAACTCTGACTTAAAAGATGGTGTTGCGATTGAAAATCCTGCTATGCTTAAAGCTGGTTTTAAAACTGGTGATAAAATTATTTCTATTGATGGTAAAGCGGTAGAAAACTTTGACAGTGATATGAACATGAATGTAATCATGGCAAAACACGTTTTGATTGAAAGAAACGGACAACAGCAAACGATTACTATGCCAACTGATTTTGTTGACCAACTTTCTAAAACAGAAAAAGGAATGCTTATCGATATCCGCAGACCTTTTGCAATTGGAAAAGTTGGAGAAGAATCTCCTAATCAGAATTTAAAAGCAAAAGATTTGATTCTTTCTCTTAACGGACAAAAAGTTAAATATTTTGACGAAGCAAAAGCAATCTTGGCCGCTAATAAAGGAAAAGAGATTTCTGCTGTTGTTTTACGTGATTTAAAAGAAACACCTCTTAATGTGAAAGTTTCTCCAGAAGGAACTTTAGGCGTTTTTGCTGGTGGTTTAGACATGAAATCATTAGAGAAACTAGGATACTATAAAATAAGTACAAAAGAATACGGTTTCTTCGAATCTATTCCGGTTGGTCTTCAAAAAGGAAAAGATCAGTTGGTAGGTTACGGAAAACAATTGAAAATGATTTTTAATCCAGAAACTAAAGCTTACAAACAAGTGGGTGGTTTTGCTGCGATTTATAATATTTTCCCTAGTTCTTGGAGCTGGGAAGTTTTCTGGTCAATCACAGCTTTATTGTCAATTATGCTTGGAGTTATGAATTTATTGCCAATTCCGGCACTTGATGGTGGACACGTAATGTTTTTATTGTATGAAATTGTAAGTGGCAAAAAACCGAGCGATAAATTCCTAGAGAATGCGCAAATGGTTGGTTTTGTTTTACTTATTTCACTACTACTATTTGCTAATGGTAACGACATTTACAAAGCCATTGTAGGCAAGTAAAAAAAAGTCAAAAAAAGAGTGAAAATGTTTTTGAGAAACTAAAAATAGTTTTATATTTGCACTCGCTAAAAAGAGCAACACTTTCCTCCTTAGCTCAGTTGGTTAGAGCATCTGACTGTTAATCAGAGGGTCCTTGGTTCGAGCCCAAGAGGGGGAGCAACTTTTTTTAGCAAACATATTAACCTTTTAAGGTGATTCCTCCTTAGCTCAGTTGGTTAGAGCATCTGACTGTTAATCAGAGGGTCCTTGGTTCGAGCCCAAGAGGGGGAGCAAAAAAGACTATCAGAAATGATGGTCTTTTTTTTTGCCCAAATTCCAATATTATAGGACTGCTTATTTAACCGCAAAGAGCGCAAGGTTTTTACGCAAAGGTCGCAAAGATTTAACGCAGAGGACGCTAAGAGTTTTTTTTTATCCGAGACTTAATAGGAATCTATAAAAGAGATCGCAAAGGTTGCCAATCTGTATCGATATGCGAGTGTGATCCTTCGTTCCTCAGGATGACAAACTGTAGGTAAAACAAAAAAAAATTCGCAAAGCATTATCTACACAAAGCTTTGCGAACTTAATCTTTAGATTTTGACTAAACTCCAAATTAAAATACCTTTGTGCTCTTTGCGTAAATCTTAGCGCACTTTGCGTTAAAAAAATTAACCCAATCTTGTCATCCTGACGAAGGAAGGATCGCACTAGAAACTCTACAAAGCATATTTCCAATCTGTGTCGATATGCGAGTGTGATCCTTCGTTCCTCAGGATGACAAACTGTAAGTAAAACAAAAAATTCGCAAAGCATTATCTACACAAAGCTTTGCGAACTTAATCTTTAGATTTTGACTAAACTCCAAATTAAAATAGCTTTGTGCTCTTTGCGTAAATCTTAGCGCACTTTGCGTTAAAAAAATTAACCCAATCTTGTCATCCTGACGAACTGTAGGTAAAACAAAAAATTCGCAAAGCATTATCTACACAAAGCTTTGCGAACTTAATCTTTAGATTTTGGCTAAACTCCACATTAAAATAGCTTTGTGCTCTTTGCGTAAATCTTAGCGCACTTTGCGTTAAAAAAATTAACCCAATCTTGTCATCCTGACGAAGGAAGGATCGCACTAGAAACTCTGCAAAGCATATTCCCAATCTTTGTCGATATGCGAGTGTGATCCTTCGTTCCTCAGGATGACAAACTGTAGGTAAAACAAAAAATTCGCAAAGCATTATCTACACAAAGCTTTGCGAACTTAATCTTTAGATTTAGCTCAAAATAATCTTAGCGAACTTTGCGTAAATCTTAGCGCACTCTGCGGTAAAAAAACTAACTCAATCTTGTCATCCTGACGAACTGTAGGTAAAACAAAAAATTCGCAAACCCTTATACTCATAAAGCTTTGCGAACTTAATCTTTAGATTTAACTTAAAAAAACCTTTGCGAACTTTGCGTAAACCTTAGCGCTCTCTGCGTTAAAAAAACTTCGCGCCCTTTGCGTAAATCTTAGTGCTCTTTGCGTTAAAAAAACCTACGAAAGGTAAAACTCTATTTCATACTCAAAGTTTCACTCTTAAACCTTTTCATTAAAGTATTTGCTTTTTCATTTTCATTTATTGCTTTTAAGGACTGTGCATATCTGTAATAATAAATAACTTCTAAATCTTTGGCTTCTTCAAATAATTGCGTGTAATAGCCCGCTGCGGCGCTTAGATTCCCTTCAAAATAAAAACGGTCGGCTACTTTTTTTAGCATATCGATAGATTTATACCCTTTATCAATAACTTTCTCATAGGTGTCAACCATATTAACGGTTACATATTTTGAAGTTGTCGGAGCGGGAGCTGTTATTTCGACTTTAACGGGCTCTACAGAGACAGACGAACTTGCAACAAGCGTTTTAGTCTCTATTGCATTTGGAGCTACCTTAGGCTTTCTTTTTACGTAATTAGGAATTACTGTTCTAGTATTGTTTGGTCCAAGATCGTAAGTATCGACCATGTCCAATTTTGAAACTTGGTAGGTAATAATTCTACCTCCAAAAAGTTTATTTATTCTCTCTTCTACATAATAAGATTGAATGACCAAATCATCATTAGAAAGACTATCCGTCAAAAGTGTCGTTTTTCCTGTTGCTGGAGAAGCGGAGGCATGGTTGGTGCGCTGAGCAAAACAGCCGAGAGAAAATACGAACGCAAGTGTACATAAAATTGCTTCATACTTTTTCATGATTTTTGAATAAAATTAGATGCCCCAATTAAAAAACTCAGCCTAAAGTTACTGATTTTCTTTTAGTTAGGTTTTATTCTGACCACAAATTACTTAGAAAACCGATAAAATACTTCTTTTTACCCATTTATCATTTGAACACAGGCTTTTTGGATTTCTTCGTCTGAAAATGGTTCTAGCGCTTTTGCTAGCATTTTACTCGTTCTAATGCAGCTTAGCATTTTAATTCGTAAAGAACGGCTGTCTCCCGATTCCGTTTCTAGAAGATGCTCGAAAATCTCGGTTAAGTATTCTGTATGGTTTTTATATTCTCCGTCGAAACAAAGATCTGATACCAATCTAGCTACCGATTCTATTATTTTGTTTTGATTGGCATTGTTTTCGTTTTCTGTTTTCATGGCGTTTATTTATGGTTTTGATTACGAATAATTATTGTACGAAAAATTGTATTTTTGTTTCGGCTAAATAAACGATAGCATACATTCTAACAAAACATCGGGTTTGGTAATTCACCAAAAAAGATAGTCTTTTACCAATATCCTAATTTTTAAGGATTTTTAATATCTTTGAAGTATGAGCACAGCAACAAAACCAAAACATATCGGGAGAAACATAAGCCGCATTCGTGAGCTTAGAGGAATGAAACAAGAAGCACTTGCCATTGCTATTGGCATGAGCCAACAGACGATTTCTAATATTGAAGGAAGCGAAACAATAGACGATGAAAAACTAAATGTCATTGCAGAAGCTTTGGGAGTTTCAACTGAAGCAATTAAGAATTTTTCTGATGAAGCCGTTTTAAATGTTATTGGGAATACTTACCATGTTGATAATTCTTCAGCAATAAATTATGTGTGTACATTTAATCCTTTAGATAAACTAATGCAGGCTCATGAGGAACAAATAAAACTTTATGAGCGTTTAGTTCAAGCTGAAAAGGATAAAGTGGAGTATTTGGAGAGGTTGATGAAGGGGAAATAATTTCTAGTTTTGAAAATATATAATTAAAAGAGGCGCAATGAATGTGCCTCTTTTTTTGCTAAAAGAAGTCATTTACGGAAAACCATAAATTAACTCAAGAATTGTATTTTATCTTTACCAAAAAACAGGTATAACTACCTATTACTAAAAAACTGTTAATCAGTTAATTTAGAGATATTCCAATTAGGCTAACTACAACCAAACGATAAAAGTGTAAATTATGAGTTCAACTACCACTAACAAAAAACAAATTGTTGATTTTTTATGGGAATGGGCAGAAGCAAATGGATTATGGGGCAAAATTCTTATTAGTAAAATTGTATCAACAGAAAATGAATTAACCCAAGAAGACAAAGAAACTATATTCAACTATTTTCTCCAATCAATCAATTTAAAGACTGATTTACCGCCAATTACTATCACAAAACCTAATTACACTCCTATTGATAAAAAAATTGAGCTACTAACACTATCAAATATAACAGGAGTAAACAGACTTGCTAAAAATCAATCAATAGATTTTAGTCCTAATTTAACAGTGATATTTGGAGAAAATGGAACTGGAAAAACCGGATATGGAAGAATTCTTAAATCTTTAGGATTTAGCTACGATCCAAATACTAATATACTTTCAGATATATCAAAGACTCCTCAAGAAAAATCTGCAGAAATAAAATTTAAAGTAAATGAAACTGAAAAAACTTTTAGTTGGAATGGAAACAATAAAGCCGAAGAGCTAGAATCTATTTCTGTATTTAATAATAATTACGTTCAAATTTCACTATCTGATCGCCAATTGATCGTTACTCCTATTGGCTTTCATCTCTTCAATTTAGTAACATCTGAATTAAACAAACTTGAAGAATTTTTAAGCTTAAAAATTAATTCATACCCTACTAGCTTAAATTGGTTTAATCTTTTAAACAATGACACATTACAACAAACCTATGTATCAAGTCTTTCTGCAACTTCTACAATTGAAAGATTAATTGAATTATCAACTTTCACAGATGCGGATGAACAAAAGCTAAATGAGGCGGAAAAAGAACTAAGTGTATTAAATAAAGACCTTATTGAAAATGAAATTAGAAATCTACACTCATCTATTTTAGAACTATCTAAAATTATTCAAACAATAGAGCAAACAAAAGAAAGCTTTAACATAGCTGAATGGAATTTACTAATTAATTTAAATAAACAAATTTTAGATTTAGAAAAAAACACTAAAAAAGGATTAAAAGAAATAGCCGAAACAAAAGGTATACAATTTTATCAGACATTAGAATTTGAAGCATTTATCAAATCCGCAGAAGAGTATATAAAAATCATAGGAGAAACAGAATACCCTACTGAAGATGACAATTGTATCTATTGCTTACAACCTTTAGAAACTTCCGCTAAAGAACTTTTACAAAACTATAGAGCTTTATTAAACGATAAAAGTCAAAGTCAACTAGATGATTTAAGAAAAGAAAAACAAAGTTTAATAAGTAAAATCGACAAAGTAGAGACTAATTTAATATTTAATCAGTCAACATATGGACTCGATGATGAGAAAAAACCAATACAACCAAAGGAAATTATCGACTACAATAATATATTAAATGAATATCGTTTAAGCTTAATAAGTGACAAAATTGAAGAAGGTAAAACATTTGATTTCGATTATTCGAAATACATATCAATATTTACGGATAAAAAGACCGATTCAAATTCTTTACTAACTGTAAAAATGGATTTAGTCGCTAATTTATCAACACAAGAAACTTCAATAAAAAATAGAATATCAGAATTAAAAGACAGAAAATTTCTTTCAACTAAAGTCGATGAAATAAAAGCAATTATAAATAATCATAAAATTATATCTAAATTAAAAGCTAATTATAGCAATTTTAATACTGGCGCAATAAGTCGAAAAACAACAGAAGCGAGAACTGAACTTGTTCAACAAAACTTTAACAACCTCTTTAAAGAAGAACTAAAATCATTTAAGAAAACTAATTTATCAATTGACTTAAATTTTGGAACTAGTAAAGGCGCTTCAAAAATATCTCATAAAATAAATTCCCATTCATTACTAGAAATTCTAAGCGAAGGAGAACAAAAAGCAATCGCATTATCTGAATTTTTAACTGAATTACAACTTGATAATAAAAAAGCTCCTGTTATATTTGACGATCCTGTAAATAGCTTAGATCATAATATAATCGATGATACTGCAAGAAGACTTATAAAATTGTCTAGTGAAAGACAGGTTGTTGTTTTCACTCATAGTATATTACTTTTTAATAGCTTTTTATACTTTAGCAAACATCCAACGTATAGTTCACTTAGTTACAAATTCTATAATACAAAAAATAATTATGGCGAGACCGGAATAATAAGTGAAGCGGAAGAATTAAATCAAATTAAAAGCTACATTTCCAAGATCAACTTAATAATAAGCAATACTCCAAAAGATCGATCGGAAGCTGATATTGCTGAAGATGGTTATGGATATTTACGTTCTGCAATAGAGTTATTTGTAGAACTTGAAATATTTCACGGAACAGTTAAGAGGTATCAAAAAAACATTGCTTTTACTATGTTTATGAGAGTAGATGGAGAAAAAATAAACAAAAATAAAGATCGATTAAATGAAATTTTTGAAAGATGCTGTGGTTTTATTAAAGGACATAGCAATCCAACTGAAATTTACAACGATCCAACGATAAACGAACTAAATAACGATTTTAAAGAATTTACAACTATTAGAAATGAATTCCTTAAACAATAAAAAAAGCGCCGTAATCCAAAAGATTACGGCGCTTTTCTATTTCTTTAAAACTCTAAGGCTAATTAAACCCCTAATTTCTTAGCAATTTCAGCAGGGATTCCTCCTTTGTTTACTAGTAATGCAGTAGTTTTATATTTTACGAAGTTCTTAGTTACAAACAAGAAACCTTTGTAGTCGTTTGTTTCTCCCCAAGAATTTTTTACGATATAGTATTCCTTTCCAGTTTGATCTTTTGCAAGACCAATAATGTGCATTCCGTGGTCGTCTGTTGTTGTGTAGTTATCAAACGCAGCCTGACGCATTTCTGGAGTAATTTCTGGTTCAGCTTTTGGTCCGTTAAACATGTCTGCTTTTTCTTCAGCTGTCATGTCGTCGAATTTTTTAGACGCTACATACGCTACACCGTTTTTCCAGCTAAAGCTTTTCTCGCTCACATCTGTTGCCCAAGCTACAGTATATCCTTTTTTAAGTGCGTTGTCGATAACGTCTGTCATATCGTTCACTTTTACGTTGTAAACTTGATCCAATGACCAGTTGTCTGGCACCATCATCGTTGTTTTTTGGTAGTACGGAGCGTTTGTAAAAGATGACATTTCTACATACTCATCTGGGTTAATTCCTACTACTTCTTTAGCAAAAGTTTGTGGTGTATAGTTTTTTCCTTTGTAAGTAAAGTTTTCTGGCACTTTTCCTAAGTAAGAATCAATAACAGCTGCGTACGCTTTTTGCCAGTTTGGAGTCAATTCTCCGTTCGGGTTTTTTACCACTGCTGCAAGAACACTTTCCATAAGAGCGCCCATTTCGGCAAATTTGTTTTTGTCTGTTCCGTAGTTTAATCCTGTATAAACCTCTCTTGGTACAGTTCCGTATTTTTTATACATATTAATTACATCGTGAAGAGCACCTCCGTCACCAAGCGTAATTGCTCCGTGCATGCGAACATAGTTTACTCCTTTTTCTACATACACGTTTCTTGCAGAATAAATTTGAGAAAGCTCAACTGGCTGTTTTCCTAAACGAATCATTTCTGACTCTAAGAATGAGTTTGTTGAGTAACTCCAGCAAGTTCCAGATGATCCTTGAGATTTTACCGATGTTGTACCTAGGTTAATTACTTCTGTAAATTTGAAGTTCTCTTTACTTTTGTCGCTTGCATTTAGTTTAAGTGAATTTACTAAGATGTCTTGCGCAAAACAGCCTGCAGTTCCAGCCAAAAAGATTGAAGCAGCAAACACTGATTTGAATGAAAATGTATTCATAATTTATGTTTAAGATTTAACAAAATTAGTCTCCAATGTTTCCAATTTGTTACAAAACAATTAAATATTATACAATTTGTGTAATGTTTAGTTGTTAATGTTTTCTTAACGGCATTAATTATTAAGGCATTTAATACAAAAAGCCTCCATAACGTATCATTGAGACTTTTTGTGGTTATTATTTATAAATTAACTTCTTACAAGTTTTTTGCTTCAAAATCTATCGCATCCAGTTGCTTCCAAAAACAATATAGTAGGCCCACTCTTCTGGCCCTCTGGCAACGTCTACTCCCATTCGGAGTTTAAACTTTCTGGCAATGAGATATCTAAAACCGGTTCCGTAACTGTAAATAACGGGTTTGGCAAAAGCCTGATCCCAATCGTTAAAGGCGCTGGCGAGACCTCCGTAACCCATTAAGCTCCATCGCCTGTAGAGATCCCATCGAAATTCTAACTCGCTTACAATACTGGTGTTTCCCATGTATCTCGCCGCTGGAATTCCGCGCATATTAATTCCTGGTTTTAAATAAAAAGGCGGACTCCCCAACGCCTGCTCTCCTTCAATCCTGAGTCCGCCAATTAAGGTTTTCGCCAACGGATAATATCCAATTGCCGATAAATTGATGCGCCACGCCTGATAATCGCTTCCTAGCGCTTTATCTGACCAGAAAAAATCGGACTGAAGCCGTATTCCTTTATCTGGCGTAAATATATTGTCACGTCCGTCAAACTGGAGCGCGGCTCCAAGCTGACTTATGGTGCTTTTTATGTCTTTTGGGTCTACAAATGGCGGCGGAAGATTAAAGTCGGGCAGGTTTATTTTTGAGTTTAAAAACAAATACTGAGGTCCTACACTCCATTTGGCATTATTAAACTGTTTGAGCCATTGTGTATAAAAAATAGTAGATTTAAAGTTCAATTTAAATTCCTCATCTTTCTGATTGGGCAAGTTATTGGCATAAAAGGATAAATTCATATCGCCATAAGCCGCAAAAGCCCGGTACAGAATTTTAGGTTTTACCAAGGTTGCAGAACGGAAAGCGCCAGCCATCCAGCTTTTGTTAGCCGTATACATTCCGACTCCTCCTGTAATATCTGGATTTATAAATCGTTTTTTTCCGTCTGCTTCAATAACAGGAGCGCGTTTTTTTAGAAAAATTGGTGCAACAGCAGCCCCAAATCCTCCAACAGCAGGCTCTGTAATTATGGTTGGCACGACTATAAATCCGTTGGCATAAATAAGAAAATCGCTTAAATCAAAAGCTCCGTCTAGCGAATCTTTCATAACGGCATGATGCTTTTGAGCATTTAAAAAATTCAACGATACAATCATGCAAAGCAAAAACAGAACGCTTTTTTTTGTTGTTTTTTTGTTTTCCATACAGTGTTTATCGTTTTAGATTTAAATTTTCACTTCGTCAAAAAAAATCTCTAGCAATTATTTTTTCTTGAAACTGAATACGTGTGCCAGCGTAATAAAGAAAGTATTTCCCTGAAATCTATTTACTGCATTTACTTCGCCAATCCATCTAAAACCTGCCGAGGTCATACAGCCAAGATGCAAGTAATTTACCTCAGCGCCTAGTCCGCCAACTCGATCTTTGTCGGGTTCAATAACCAGAATGCTTCCTACTGGAATTTTATCGTCTGAAACTTTATATTGCAAATAATAAATCAGACCTGCATTGAATATGCCTTTGGGTGCGGTTTTTTCGGCATTCATACAATAAAACGTTTTTCCCAAACCTCCTTCAATACTTAAAATGTCTCCCGTTTTTATATCGGTGTCTTTCTTTTTTCCGTTGATTTCATAAGAGGCTAAAGCTGAAAAATGAATTGTCTTTTTATCATTAAAGAATAAAGTTGTCCCTGCCGAAAACTCATTCATAAACATTCCTAAACCGCTATTATCGCTAGCTCCAAGTTCATATTTTCCTGTTGGCAAATACAATTGGTAACTGAATACAAAATCGGCTCTTTTATTGTGCCAGCCTAACTGAACGGGCTGTATGTACATATCTGTAAAAGCAAAACTGCTTTTAGAATCGATGTAACTCCCTTGAATGGTATTGGAAGCACCAGCCAACAGAATTGTAGCACCATAATTGGCTCCTAGAATTTTAAAATCAGTTACATAATTTGCTCCAACGCCTGTTATAAACATGGTAAGATCTGGATTGCCCATTTTATCTCCGTCAGCATTTCTTAAAGAAGATGCACTATAAATATAACCTGGAATGTAGACGCTCAATGTTTTATCTGGAGCCTGAGTTCCAGATTGAAGCCCCATTGCACCCAAAATATGCCCACCTTTTAATTGAGCATTACTACAAAAAGAAATCAATAAAAGCATTGCTGCATATATTGATCGGAATGTTTGTATTGAAAAAATTTTTTTTGCCTTCATGCTGAAATGTTTTAAAATAAATTAAGACTTTACAACCGCTGTCAACAACGCTATTTTGGAAGGGGATAATTTTATTTAAAATAATACGCTCCTTTATGATCCGGATTTATTCGTATAGTTTTAAAATATTCTGAAGGAGATTTTCCAGTATGTTTTATAAAAGCTCTAAAACAAGTTGTTCGGGATTTAAAACCAGAGCCCCAAGCCATACCTTCTAATGATAAGTCTTTCCACTCGGGATCGTTTATTTTATCTTTAAAATATTCAATCCTTTTGAGATTAACATAATCCTGAAAATGAAGACCAAATTCAGAATTAATCAAATTGGATAAATGATGTACCGATATTCCTGTTTCTTCAGCCAAATCTCTTATTACAAAATCTTTTTTTAAGAATAGATTTTTAGAGTTTAACTCATAATCTAATTTTAAAAGGTATTCTTCTCTTTTTTCAAGAGTCAGTTCGTTTGCAATGGGAAGCGTATTCTTTGTTTCTTTTGTTTTTACCATTAATGTATTGTCGACAACAAAATCGAATGACTCTTCTTCGTCATGAAAGATTTGAGGTTTGAAATAAAGCCAGCCAACCGTAAAAAACAATACAGAAGAAATGAGAATGTAACACGAAAGATCTGTTGCCTCTACTTTTTGCAATAAAAAATGATGTACAAAAAGTGCCGAAAATAAAAACAAAATCATGAGATTATATACTCTAATCCAGTTAATTACTTTATTATGATGAAATTGGTTTCCTGTAAATTTTTTCAGATCATAGTTTAAAATCAACATGGTTTGAAAAAAGACATAGAAAAGCCAAATCGTCAGTGTTAAAACAGAAAATGGATTTTTAATTAATCCCGCAATATAATGGACCACTTTTATATTCGTATAACTTCCAACATAAACAACGAGCGTTAAAAAGAAATAAATAGCAAATGGCACAAAATGCAGCCAGTCGTATTTTCTGAAACTTTTATTTAATGATAAAATGTTTCTAACGTACAAAAATGAGCAAGGAGCGGTTAAAAATATAAACGCTTTTGTGATGGTAAATAGATCTGGGAAATTTTTAAATAAATTGGCCGACAAATAAAAATTGTAGATACTTACCAACGCAAGACTCAATAAGAACATTCCCAAAAAGAAACTCTTTGAATAGTTTTTTTTGGAAAATAAAACCATAATTGCAGTAGCCAGGCCAGCAATTGTGGCTATAAAAAAGAAAAGGGAAAGTAAAATATCGATCATTTTTTTAAGCTTAAATTAGTAACAATTATTTTTCTTAAAATCTTAAAAATAGAATACGATGGGGGGGCGTATGTAGAAGTATAAACATTGTACTTGCCAGACTTTGGCAAGTACAATATTGGGCTGTAGTTATTTTTTAACTGCTCCCGGAGGAAAACCAGTTAATATTTTTTTGATTGCATCGTTGATGAATTGTTCTGGATTGTCTGGTTTACTGTCAATTTCGGCATTTCCGATTCCTTGCCAAACTAGCTTGTCTGTTTTTGAAGATACGATATCTATAATTAATGATCCATCAACATAATCGTAAGAGTTAAATGTTGTGGTACCGCCACCCATCATAGCACCGCCACCCCAATATCCGTATGGACGATACATTCCGCCATAGCCATAAAAATTACTATCGGCCGTTACTTGAGTTTTATTTTTTAAGATAGAAACGGCATTCACTTTTAAGTCAGGATTGCTAGATTCTGTAAATCCTTTTGCTAGCATTTCATTTCGGATTGCTTTTGCAACACGATCAACATTTAACTGATTTACTTGACCTTGCTGCGCTTTTAAGTCATAAACCGCAAAAGTTTTGTATTCGCTGAAGTTAGCAGAATGATCATAATCAGTTGTAACTTTTACAGTTGGAGAGCAGCTGTAAAACAAACCCAAAAATAAGACTGGGAGTATACGAAGACTTGTTCTTTTAATATTCATGTTGTGGTATTTATTAAATTAATAATTAAATCAGTTTAACTCGAATGTATTAAAATCGTAAAAATCTTGAACGGAGGACAAAAATGTATTAATAATTGTCAGTATGACACAAAGACCTACTAAACAATTACTTAGATCACTCTCAAAGATAAATCATTTTATTTAATTAACAGTATTAAATAAATAAAATCTTACTTTATCATTTTTTAACCTATTTTGTTCAAAATTTTAAGATTGTTTAAAGTTCTATTTACCTTGCACAGCTACATCATTATCTGTATGATGCTTATTAAATTTCTGCAGCTATAGGCAGTTTGCCATGTTTTATTGCTTCCAGCATTTTATTATAATCCGATTCGTTTTGATCGGCGTATAAAACTGAGAACTCCGAAATGGCATTAGCAAATTCGTTTGTATCTCCAATATAACCTGAAATCAGCGAAGGATCTCCCGAACGTGCGTGAGCTCTTGCAAGTGCCCATCCGCAGGCTTTGGCGTACTCTGCCATATTTTTAGGTTTCATCACTTCTAGCACCGGTTTTACTTTAGCATCTCTAAGCTGGCGTATGTAGAAGAACTTGTTTTTGCTGTCGTCTGTCCAGCCCAGAAACATATCAGATGCCGATTGCATTAATTTTTGTCCCATTACAATTCGTTCGCCTTGATGGCTGTATTTTCCTTTTGTTTTTACATTTCCTTCCAATACGCTTTTTCGGGCTTCTTTAAACTGTAAAAAAATAGGTTCTCCGGTTGCCGACATCAGCAGACTAATGCCGCACAATGTTCCAACACTGCCAACCCCAACAACTTTTATGACTATATCATGAAGCTTATATCTGCTTAGCAAAACTTGTTTTTCTTCTGAAAGAGATTCTAAATATCTATTATGGATAATTTCTCCTTCTTTGGCAACTTGTTTTTCAAGATCTCCGGTTGGATGAAATATCAAAGGCGGATCATCTTTTATACGTGCTCTGGCTCCATCAAAATAAGTCATCTTTGCAAACTCCTTTTCATGGGCGGTATATTCTGATGCTTTTTTTATTCTCTTTTGGTCAAATTCTTTAAAGTCTTTGTCTCGGCCTAATTCAATCAGTTCTGCCAGATCAATATCGGCATACCAAATTTGAAGCGCTGAGAGTTTACTATAATCCAACATGTGCCGTTTATAACTGTCTGCAACATTCCAAGCAAATTCTTTACAATTTTTATTGGAAAATTTTCGCCATCTCCCGGCGATAACAAAACTGGCCGCAAGTCTTTTCACATCCCATTCCCAAGGTCCTGGATAAGTTTCATCAAAATCATTAATATCAAAAACCAGTTTCCGTTCTGGAGTTGCAAATCCGCCAAAATTCATCAAATGGCAATCACCGCAAAGCTGTAGATTTATTCCCGATACCAGAGTGTGAGCCAAGTCGGCAGCCATGATAGCAGCGGCACCTCTGTAAAATGAAAAAGGAGATTCCATCATTCTTCTGTACCGAATAGGCAAAAGACTTTCAACCCTTCCCACACTGGTCTGAATTAAAATATCTACTAGATCTTTTCTGTTTTTAAAAGAATTCCATTCTCCATGCTTCGCTAAAGGGATTTTCTTTCTAATCGAAGCCCCTTTGTCATAACGTTCTGCCTTTGATGCTATTGGATCAAAAGTTTTTTCGATATTATTTGTTGATTTTTCAGTCATAAGAATGATAATTACTTAACTTCTTAATGTCGTTCCCTTCTACTTTTTCTGTTCTATTGAAGCAGGAAACCATTTTCCGTCCAAAACTTCTTTTTTTGAAACATATAAACGCAGATTTAATGAAAAACCTTTGCCTGCAGGTGTTGGTAACCAATTACTTTGAGGCGCATCTTTTGGCAAAGACGAAGCCAGCCAAATACTCAAGGAACCATCTGGGTTTTTCTTTAAATTTGAAACATTATTCAAATTGTATCTTTTTAATTTATTGTCTACTACTCTATAATCAGGAACACTGTATAATGTAACCGACCAAAATGCATTGACTGCTAAATCGGGAAGTTGTTCTTTTGGAAACTTAATTTCATAAACTTTATCTCCGCTCAACGGTTCTTTATTACTATCTGTAAGTCCAATAAAATATATTGCCTCCTGAATTTGATTTGCCCATAAACCGCCATAATTAATAATGTCTCTAGCCATAATATCATCTCCAAATTTTCCCGCAACATATGATACTGACCAGCCTCCTTTCTGTATGCCAAAACCTTTTGCTCCTGCTAAAAATGCAGGAATTGCTTTTGTTTTAACTACTTCATCAATATGAGCTTTTGCTTTATCATCTGTTTTAGCATAATTACCCACTGCAAGAGCTTTTGCCTGATATTCTTTTGCTTTTGGCATCGGATCAGGATAAGAGTTGAGTACTTCTTCGACTTTATCAAAAATTTCTCCGGCAATTGGTGCTTTTGGAGTAAATTCTGGAATTGTTACGGGAGGTTCTATTTTAATCCCATCAGGAACAGTAAACGTGAATTGCTTCTGAAGTTTTTGTGCCACATCTGGAGTTCCTTTAAGCTCTACTCTTGCCAGCATTTTAGCTTTGTTGGACGGCAATTCTATTTTTACAGCATCGGATGGAATTGCAGGATTTGTCCCTTTTAAAACCAAAGCAAATTTCCCGTAAGGTGTTTTAGGAAAATTACGTTCGTTGATGTTTACAATAACTTCTCCCCAGCCGTCTAATAACTGTGCTGTATAATAACGTCCTTCGATTTTAGGAACGTTTAAAATAACAGCATGGTCTTTATCTACAGCAATCCAGGCTTCAAGATAAGCTACATCTAAATTTGGATTCACAAATTGTGCAGATCCCAACGGATTGTACTTTATTTTATTATACCCCACTTTTTCTACATTTATATCATGATTCTCTTGCTGAATAACCAGATATCTTCCGTATAAATAAGTATAAGCATCAATAATATCCTGATCTGAAGGAGTTGACGTATTTTCTAAAGCTGAAGTTGTATTGTAAGAAGTTGAAGTCTCTTTTTTACAGTTAATAAATAGAAAACTTACAAGTAAAATAAGAAGTGCCTTTTTCATTTAAATTCTTTTAAGTTTTTAGATGCTAATCGTTATTGTGGAAATATAAAGGCTACGACCGCTCTTAATCCCCAGTCTGGTCTTATGCTTGAATGCCCAACAACCGGAATTAAAGGCATAACAGCAAATTGCATGGTCTGACCTCCTAATTTTGTAATGGCACCAACGTTTGGGCTAACGGTAATAAGAGTTGTTTTTCCTTCCCAGTTTTGCGTTATTTCTGAAGTGATTCCTAAACTTGCACCGCTTTTATAACTATGTGTTAGAAATAATTGCGTGTAAAACTGATTAAAATCTGCTCTGTCGGCATTTCCTGCAACAGACCAAATTTGATTGGCTAGAAAACCAATCGAAAGTCCTTTTCCTTGATGCATGACCAAAACGCTGGGTCCAATTCCAAACTTTTCTGTTCCTAAAAGTTTCTCTGTAGCAGTTGGCACCAAAAAAGCAGGACCAACTCCCAAGATAATTCCCTTTGTTTTAGGAGCAAAAAATGCTGTGACTGTTGCATCACTCAAACCAAACTCATGTGTGTTTTCTCCCGTAACATCCTGCTGATCTACAACTGGAAGAATATAACGCGTAATTAAATTTAAATTTTCACTCAACTTAAAAGGAACAACCGGCTGTATATTGATCTGATATTTTGATCCATTATAAGCACCAATACCGTAAGTAAGGTTATTTTGCAACGGGACACTAATTAAACTTGCTACAGGGTTGGCCATTTTATCGGCGAGTTCCTGTGCGCTATTTCCCGGCTTTGGCTCTTCTTGTGCAAAAGATCCTAGTGAAATTGCAAAAAACAGAGTACTGAAAAATAATTTAAGGTCGATAAAATGCTTATTTTGTTTCATGAATATATTTTTAAAAGTTCTATCACTTTCAAAATCAAATTATTTATCAGCGAAAACCTGTTTCCAATCGTCTTTCATGCTTATTACATGATATTTATATTTTGTTGCCGTATTTAATGAAAGATTATCTTTTTCCTGATAATTGTATTCTCTAATGGAGTCATTATGGTTTACAATTAACTGAAAAGATGGATATTTACTTCCAGAAGAATATCTCAACATGGCAAGGTCGCCAGCTCCACCTTCATTTCCGCAAGCAAAAACAGGTCTTTGACCAATGTGTAGCTGTATGCCAACAGGTTTTCCTTCTTTGTCATTAAAATGATCTAATCCTGGTTCTCTTAAAACTGCATTTTTGGCATCATCAAATTTATATTTGAAAGACGTTCCCACAACCTGATCTTTTGGAATCCCGTAAAAATCCTGAGATATTGCTCTAACAACTTCAACTGTTCCGCCAGTAACAATGAAAGTTTTGAAACCATTTGCACGCAAATAATTCAAAAGTTCCAATTGAGGCTGATATCTAATTTGTTTTACTGGAACATTTTTACCAGGATATTGCGATGTTTTAAAAAAATCATTAACTGATGCTTCAAATTCATCTTCTGTCATTCCAGTATGAGTTGCCGCAACAAGTTCAATAAGTGCTTTATCGCCTCCTTTTTCAAAAAACGTTTTGTCTTTTTCAACCACGGCTTTAAATGGCTGTTTTTGAGCTAAAGCAGGATTAGCTTCTACCATTTTTTTTACTTTATAAAAAGCAAAAAGCTCTTGTACGTATGGTTTTTCTGCCCATAGAGTTCCGTCATTATCAAAGGTTGCAATCCTACTTTCTACCGGAATAAAATCCGGACTTCCTTCTTTGGTTACTTTTTCAACGTAAGCGATAATGTCTTTTTTTAAAGCTCCATCATTCCAGCTTGGTAATGGATCTCTGCTATTTGCGGTAGTTTCTGTTTGTTTATTTTCTGTTGGAGCAGTTAAAGTATCTGATTTTTTACAGGAAAAGAAAAACAAAGACAAAACCACCAAAGACCAAATTGATATATTTTTTTTCATGATGTTTTTATGTTAGTAAAAAAGATTCAGACTTTTCAATCTGAATCTTTTTTTAGATTATTTATTTTTTCTTTTTTGAAGCTGCCTCTTCTTCTTTTAACTTAGGTAAAACATTTTTCTCTACATATTTTTGTGCTTTGATGTCTTTCATTGCTTCTTCCATAATAGTATAAGCAGAGAAACTTGGTGGAATTGATCTTGGAGGATATTCTTTAAATGTCTCTGCAAATGCAACCACATCTTGAATTGCACCGTACATTAACTGTACGTGATTTAACTGCCATTCCCAAAATGAATTAGAAGTTATATCTGCTCTCTCAAAAGGATCTTGATACAAATTGAAAATCTTTTGTAAACGTAGTTTTGTAAACGGTTCTGCCCAAACTCCCATTGTACCTTGTAGTCGCTGTTCTGCAAAAACATACTTATAATCCCCTTCTCTTAAACCAACTAAAAGTCCATCATCATCTGTATAAAAGAATTTTTCTCTGAAACTTTTTTCTGTCTTCCCTTCCAAAAATTTACTTTGATCATAACCATCTAAATGCACCTTATAGGTTTTTCCATTTGCTGAATATCCCTTTAAAAGTTTATTCACAATATCTGGTTCACCTGCGATTGAAGCGAATGTAGGAATCCAATCATTATGGCTCATCAATTCTGTAGTTACAGCTCCTGGCTTAATATGCCCTGGCCAGCGTACAATACATGGTACACGGAAAGCTCCATCCCAGTTCGTATTTTTTTCTGAACGGAAAGGTGTCATCGCACCATCAGGCCAAGTATTCATGTGAGGTCCATTGTCTGTAGAATACACTACAATAGTATTATCAGCAATTCCTAACTCGTCTAGTGCTTTTAAGATACTTCCAATAGTTTCATCATGCTCAATCATACCGTCGATATATTCACTATCTCCGTGAGTATATCTGCCTCTATGCTCAGCTCTTACGTGTGTACGAAGGTGCATACGAGTTGCGTTAAACCAACAGAAAAATGGCTTTCCCGAAGCGCTTTGTCTCTTGATAAAATCAATTGCTGCGGCAGAGGTTTCATCATCTATAGTTTCCATTCTTTTTTTGGTAAGGGCTCCAGTATCTTCAATTTTTTGTTTTCCAACTCTTCCAAAACGAGGATCGGTAGTAGCGTCATCAGCATTTGTTGCAGTACATTTTAAGACTCCACGTGGTCCAAATTTTTTCAAATATTCTGGATCTTTTGGATAATCTGGCAATTCTGGCTCTTCCTCTGCATTTAAGTGATACAGGTTTCCAAAGAATTCATCAAAACCATTAACGGTTGGCAAACTCTCATTTCGGTCTCCTACGTGGTTTTTACCGAATTGACCAGTCACATATCCTAAACTTTTCATGATTCCTCCTACTGAAGGATCTAACTGGCTCATTCCCATTGGTGCTCCTGGAAAACCTACTTTTGTAAGCCCAGTTCTTAAACCGTGCTGTCCTGTTAAGAATGCTGCACGCCCAGCTGTACAACTCTGTTCTCCATAATAATGTAAAAAACGTAAACCTTCATTGGCTAAGCGATCAATATTTGGGGTAGTATATCCCATAAGTCCATCACTATAAGCACTTATATTAGTAGTTCCAATATCATCTCCCCAAAGCACTAGGATATTTGGTTTTTTGCTCTGTGCTGTAACAGAAACTCCCGTAAAAAACAGCAATGCAAATACTCTCAAGGTATCTGCAAATCCGTACTTAAATTTGATTTGTTTCATGATAATAAAAATTCGTTAATGATCTTGTTTATATGAGTTTGAAAAGCAAAAAAATAAATAAGAAAAATGATAAACTTTGAAAAGGCATTTCTAATCTGGGTTGCATTTTTTTGAATGTTTCAAATTCATTTTTATTTTAAAATCTGAAACAAAATAATTTTAACTTTTTCTTAAGTATCTCAAATTTAACTAGTAAAAGAGCGAACTATTGAATTTATTCGGCATGAACTTGTTTCATATTATAAAATGAAACAAGAAAATTGGAGAATTTGCACCAAAATGTTTCATTTTAAAAAATGAAACACATTAAAACATCAGAAAATTAAGAAGTTGTGTTTAATTTAAATAAGGACAAAAAAGAGGTAAATAACGATTTAAGTTCGTTTTTTGAGTAGGTATTTTTTAAAAAATGGTCAAATGAAACAAAAAATTCTTCTTTTTTAGGTAAAATTTTAACAAATTGTGAGTTGCAAAACATTCCTAAAAAGACAAAATAACAACTGGGGAAAAGCAAATGAAGTTTTGCAAAAACAGGCTAAAACAAAAAAAGCCGCTTACAGAAGCGGCTTTTTTTAAATTATTAAAGAATAAATTATTCGATTTCAGAAACTCTCATCGTGTTAACCATTCCTTTATCTTTGATTGGCATTGCAGCAAGGTTGATTAAATAATCTCCTTTTTGTGCATAACCTTTTTCAACTGCAATTTGATTTACATCTGTTACAGTATCATCTGTACTTTCTTCATTATCATAGTAGAAAGATTTAACTCCCCATAATAAATTCAATTGTGTTAAGATTCTTCTGTTTGAAGTAAATACTAAAATGTGAGCCGTTGATGGTCTCCAAGCTGAAATTTGGAACGCTGTATAACCACTATTAGTTAGCGTACAAATCGCTTTGGCTTCAATTTCGTTAGCTAATAACGCTGCTTGGTGGCAAACTGTTTTAGTAACAAAACGTTTAGTTTTAATTTGTGGTGTATTTTGAGGCACTTGAATAAGCGGAGAGTTTTCTACAGCCTCGCAAATTTGCGCCATTCTTTGAATTACTTGTACTGGATAGTTTCCTGTAGCAGTTTCTCCAGACAACATTACAGCATCTGCGCCATCCATTACAGAGTTTGCAACGTCATTTACTTCTGCTCTTGTTGGCGTTAAACTTGTAATCATTGTTTCCATCATTTGTGTAGCAACGATAACAGGAATTCTAGCTGTTTTAGCTCTTCTTATCAAATCTTTTTGTACCAATGGAACTTCGTGAGCAGGAAGCTCAACACCAAGATCTCCACGAGCAACCATTAAACCATCGCAATACGCTACAATTTTATCCATGTTCTCAAGAGCTTCTGGCATTTCAATTTTAGCAATAATTGGAATTTTAACTTCTGAATGTTTTGCAATTAACTCTTGCAAATCTTGTAAATCGCGTGGAGTTTTCACGAATGAAAGTGCGATCCAGTCTACTTTTTGTTCGATTGCAAAAATAGCATCTGCAATATCTTTTTCTGTTAAAGCTGGTAAAGAAATTTTTGTGTTTGGAAGATTAACTCCTTTTTTAGATTTTAATTCTCCGCCTTGAATAACTTTAGCAACAACCTCTGTTTTTTTATCCGTTGAAACAATTTCAAAAATAAGTTTACCATCGTCAAGCAAAATACGCTCTCCAACATTTACATCATTTGGGAAATTTTGATATTTCATAAATGCTTTTTTTGCATTTCCGACAATATCTTCTGCAGTTGTAAAAGTGATTTCATCACCATCATTTACCACAGTTCCTTCTTCCATTACACCAACTCTAAGTTTTGGTCCTTGCAAATCTCCTAAGATTGCAGTTGTGTAGCCAAACTCTTCGTTTAATCCTCTAATAATGTCGATTTTTTCTTTTACTCCTTCGTAATCTGCATGCGAAAAATTGATTCTAAACACATTAACACCTGCATCGATCATATCTTTAATGATCTCTCTTGTACTACAAGCGGGGCCAAGTGTAGCAACAA